>Ga0315294_10000962_pt1 | contig 31273 bp, 24 predicted proteins | sample YL17G13_40_MG_FD_203626 | JGI IMG/M metagenome (GOLD analysis project Ga0315294, IMG submission 203626) | Sediment microbial communities from Yellowstone Lake, YNP, Wyoming, USA - YL17G13_40 | ecosystem: Environmental > Aquatic > Freshwater > Lake > Sediment | place: USA: Wyoming | collected...
TAATATTCTATCATATGCCCGCGCTGATAGGCCAAACCGATCAATTGCGGTTTTTAATAAACTATCACTGGTTGAATCAATTTCACAATACCTTCTTATTTCCTTTGCTTCCATCTGACTATTATTATAAATCGGTTTTTTCTTCTTTAAATCCTTAAAGCGTTCTAATTGAACTTCTCGTGCTTTTTGGACTCGGGCACGTATCTTTTCTGATGGCTCAGAGGACTCTTTTCGAGATAGCGAATCGTATTTTAAAGACGGCACTTCGATATGGACATCAATTCTGTCCATGAGCGGACCAGAAATTTTAGCACGGTATTTTTTAATCATATGCACGGTGCAGGTGCATTCTTTATGAGGATCTGAGAAAAAACCGCAGGGGCATCCATGCGGAGCAGAACCTATGGCAAAGTCCAAAGTTGAAGTGTTTTTCATCATATTTAAGCCTTATTGCTCCTATTTTACTCAAAAACACCAACAATTCAAGATAAAATCAGACTTTAATATGGGTAGTCCACAATATCAAAAATTAATCTATGTGAAAGTCAACCAGCACAACTTGCACTTAACTTATTTTCTTGTACCTTACGCCCCTGCCTTGACCAAACCGCGCAATTAGGCGTAATGCCAACAAACGTGAAAGGGCTTGTTTTATCGTAACAAGGGGCACAGTATTATTAAGTCGCTTATTAATTTCTGAAACACTTAACACTTCACCATCTTGTAAAATAGCAAAAATCTGCTCCTGTTTTTCCGACAAAACCATTTCGGGTTTTTCCTCATTCATTAATTGTTTTGCTTTTGTCGTTTGTACTAACAAAACATCAATCAAAAAATTTAACCACGGACCAATATCTTCATGCTCGGTTTTGTGATTATTCTGTGTTTCTCTTAATGCTAAATAATAATCAGCCTTACGCTCTTCGATTATTTCTTCTATCGAAACATAAGGCATATAAGAATAATCACTACGAAGTAAAAGTAAGTTAGTGAGTGCGCGGCTGAGACGACCATTGCCATCATGAAATGGATGAATGGCCAAAAACTCAAAAATAAGATTGGCAATAACAAGGATTGGATGCAAATCCTTTTTACCGATTCGTTCGTTGGCCCAGGCAATTATTGCCTCCATCTCAGGTTTAACTAAAAACGGTTTTGTTGCAGCGAATAAAATACGTTCCGTTCCATTTTCATCTAGCAGCATTACTGCGTTATCAGTACTTTTATATTTGCCTCTGTGAAAACGATCCTTTTCCGAAAACTGTAATAGGATACTGTGGAAATGTAGTATATTATTCTCGGTTAATTGTAGTGTTTTATAATTATCAAAAATTCTACCAAGCAGGTCAGCATATCCGGCAACCTCTTGTTCGTCGCGATTTTTTAAGGGTTTCGATTTCCAACCGCGTAATAGACGTTTTACTTCAGCATCACTCATTTTTGATCCTTCAATACGAGTAGAGGCACCCGTTGAAGTAATTATTACCGACGATTTAAGGCGACCCAATATTTGCGGACTTAATTTTAAACTCCCAGACCAGAGACCTTTAAATTCATCAATTTGAGCTATTTTCCCTAGAATCTCTGAGTTAAGATTTATTCGTTTATAGAACCTAGTATCATTCATAATTTAATATATTTAATCGTATATAATCAACTATATACGATTGTATACGATTATATACGATTAGTCAAGAGAATAATTGTAACATCGTCATAATAATAATGTTAGCTTATTTTCAATAACTCACTAATTTTCTGTTTAAGCCTCTTGCAAGGCATCTTCTCACTAACCTCCCATGACCCTAGACTCGATTTGCCCACGCCCAACTGGGCGGCCAACTCTTTCTGTTTCAGCCCAGCCATTAACCGATACTTACGTAACCTCTCGCCAAATGTCCGCTCCGGATACCTTGCAACGCTTAGCGTAATCTTGCTCTGAAGTTTTTGTTGGTCTTGATTACGCAGGCACCGGTGTGTTTCATAATTAATAACATCCGGATATCCGTAAAGATCATATTCGATATCAAATTTGTACACCCGCATTTCGGCAACAAGGGTTCTTATCAGGTCTTTTTTCTCGTAAATATTTAACTCATCAAAGACCTCTGCTAGGTTTTTAATATTATCCAGCGTTACCGAAAAGTCGACATTCGGCTTGCTTTGCAGCTTAGTCTCAATATCTATAATCTCCTTTTCAATCTGATTCTTCTCATTCTCAATATTCGACTTTCTAATAGTGAACTCGTCCCGTGTTATTAGACCGTCTTCAAACAGCTCAAATATCTTTGTAATACGACCTTCAATGTTTCCAGACTTTACCTGTAACAGCTTCAACCTCGAGATCAGGGGCTCTGTATCTTCTCTAAATTCCTCTTCAAAGTCCTTAATCCTGTTCTTTAACTTCGTAGGATCTATAACAAACGATTTCAGCTCGTTGATTATTAGGTCGTCCAGGTCTTGTCTAACAATAGTATTTCCCGGACAGATCGACTTCCCCTTTTGTTGATTCCCATTACACTTGTAATAAGAAAGGGAATGCCCTGGCTTTCTTCGGTCGTGATATGTATATCCATTCATGCGATGACCACAGATACCACACCGGACAATACCAGTTAACAGGTATGGTGAGTTTTTAACTCGCGGCTCAAACCTTTTCATGTCAGACGCAATATCACAGGATTCTTTAAACATTTCCTTGGAGACAATGGGTTCAAAGACACCTTCTTTAAGGACGTGTTCTTTGGCGGCTCTCAGTCGAGATGTCTTGCCAAAGCTGTATCTCTTGTTGTAAACCAGAGTCCCGCAATACTGAGGATTCTTCAATATACGCATAATGCTAGTAACCGCCCAACTATATCCAGTCCTTGTTCTATAACCCTGTGAATTTAACCAATGCACAACTCCGCGATAGCTTTTCAATCTAAGAAATGTAGTAAACATCTTCTTCACAATCGCCGCCTCATCTTCATTAATGACAATAGTCTTTTGTTTTGGAACCCACTTAAAACCATAGGGGACTACCCCACCATTCCACTTGCCTCGGGATGCTCTTCCTTTCATGTCGGAAGCGACACGTTCGGAAGTGATTCCGCGCTCCAGCTCAGCAACAGCACCGAGCAACTGAAGTCCGAACCTACCAAATGCGGTTGAAAAATCCAAAGTCTCGGTTAGAGAAACCAAGTTGACACTATACTTTTGAAAAAACTCTAGCAAGTTAATTAGGTCCTTCAAGCTCCGAATAAGCCTATCCAACTTTGTAACTACAATCGTGTCTATCAATCCAGCCTTACAATCATCCAGCATTTGGTTAAACATTGGTCGACAAGACGCAACCGCAGAAACCCCGGCATCCTTATAAATTCTATATTCCCTGTTTTTTGCCGCCGCGTAAGACTTAATACGCATCTCCTGGTTTGTTAACGAGTCCCGATCGACCTGCATTTCGGTCGAGACCCGCGTGTACCCGGCGATGAATTTGTCTGCCATACTATGTATTGTGTAGCAGTTTATGTGCGTCTGTCAGACGTATCTTTGTGTTTTTGTGGGTGCTGTTTCGAAGTGCGCGTCGCTTAGCAGCAATAAGAATGAGTCGGTTTAGGTTTTTCAGTCTTCGGATGTAATCAGCATTATTAGCTGATGTAATTGTTATTAATTTTGGAACTTGGTTGAATATCGGTAGTCGGGTCATATATCTAGGTTGATGCAATACCCGACTTAAGACGGGGGTTTACAGAATTATGCTCGTTGGTGGATAAATTGCTCGCAGAGACATCATTATTATCATAAACCCCCGGCTTAGATAGGGGGTCGCGATTAATAACAGGGGTTTTTTGGGCAGGGCGATGATCGACGATATCTCTATCCGGATTTCGCCCTTTGGTTTTTACACTTACGCGTCCGATTTGCTCAATATCATCTTTTAGGTAATAGCGGTCCCGTGATATCGCTTTTCTTTTTATCCTTCTTTGTTTTCGAATCCACTCAGGTAAATCACATCTGCGGCGATTACAAATTTCTTCATCAGGATACCAAATACTATCGTACGTATTTTCAAACGGACATATTGAAGAAGCGCAACTTTCGTAGTTGCGGCACAATTTTTTGCTTGCTCTTTCCATTAGCGCCTTTCTCACACAATTTATTAAACACTGCTATGCAAAAAGCAGTGCGCTCAAAGCAAGAACACTTAATTTTTATGGAATTACAAGCAACTGTTTCGAGAGTCAAATACTCTCGTTTAATGCATTAATTTATTTTAATTAACTTTTTTAAAATGTCAACAATTTATTTTTAGCTACGTTTATAAAAAAAGCAAACACCTCTCTAACATTTTCTTCATAACTTTGTGATCATACTGACCAGCTTTTTCAAATAAGACCAAATCTCCTTGTACCCAATTGCAACTTCGACTTATGTAAACCATTGCTAAATAGCAAAAAAGAGAGCCACCTCATGGCAGCTCTCTCGAGATAGAAGAGAAGAACTAAGCCTTAACCACTCTATGATAGCAACTAAATCAATTATATCAGACACTATAATCATCTGTCACCCCAACCAGCGCTTTTCATTGTTTTAACTCGACTTATTTTTTCAGATTCACCCATAAACTATTTACCCTTACCTTTCTCAAAGGTTTCACTATGTAACCAATTCTCCATTATTTATTCGGATATGATCGCCGACCAATTTCAATTTATTATTAATCCTACCAATCAAATCCAATATCAATAACCCATCACTCCTATTAGCTGCCTCCGATACCTCGCTCGCCGGTTCGCTCCCCTTTAAATATACCCCGTTCTTACATAATGCCTCATGAATATCCCACATTGTCTTACGCCCCAAATTTTCTAGATTTAACAATTCTCGCATCGAATACTTAACCAAATCCCCTATAGTTACAATCTTAACTCGCTCACCACTTGTCTTCCACCTCCCACATTTTAAACAAGTCATAGATCTCACACTCAAACCCAACTCCTCGATAGGCAAGCTCAACTTATCCCTTTTACCACTTATTATATCAATCATTTGCTTCACTGCCTTATTAACATCATCTAACTCTTTCAATGACATACCAACATCTATCTTAAAATCTTTCATTTATCCTCCTATGTAAAAATATCCCATGTAACCAATTCTCCAAATCACTGCGTAAAATGGCCAGATTTAGTGACCCCCCACCATCCCTGAGAATGCCCTGTCCCTTCCCGTAAAGTTCAACCTTTGACAACCCTATATCAACCCCTACTGGACCCATAACACACCTCAGGATAGCCCCTATAACCCCCTGGTTAACCACAGGTACAATCATCCTAACCGCCATAAACTTATACCCACCTTCCTTCTTTACTCCGCAACCAAGACCACAACTGCTCATAACTAATATCAGCTAAAGAACCACTCGCTATCTTACTGATAACATCACCATCCTTATCTAGTTTAACATACAGACAGATGTCCGCATTCCATCTATAACCATGCCTAGCCAGCAACCGTTCCTTAGAATGTTTGCCCATAACTACTTCTCTCTCCCAGGTACAATCATGTCCGCAGCCCCCATCAACTATACCCCCCATCCTTAACCACCACAATATCATAATCCTTATACCGCAGCACTCTCTCTGCCCACGCAAAAACCTCATCCCTAGTTCCACCCACCTCAATAACACTAAGATACGGAGTCAATGTCACCTCCCACTTATAACTACTATTATACACCACACTCGCCATCGTCTTAAAACCAGTCTCCTCATCATCCTCCAATACCTTTAACTCCCACCTATTACCAACACTAATCCACCTACACTTCATAACACCTCCACAGATGCAATCATAATATCCTTACCCCATAGCTATCTACCATCATCCTTAGATACCTCCACCACCTGCGAAACATCCACAGTAGTAGTTACCCCATCATCCCACAGCACCTGCAACTGACTACCACATCTATCAATCACCTCACCCTGTATCTCTTCACTCAATCTATCCCCAACCCTGCTACCAACCTTAATCATAACACCCCCAGCTGCTTCTCCACCCAGGCAAAAGCTTTCTTCTTATCCCTAAAATAACGAACCACCAGCCGATTAGTTTGGTACCTAAATTGAACATATGCCCTCCACCGCTTCCGACTCTTAATCCCTGCAGTATCATTGCCACTAGCTATAAGATATTTCTCATCCCAACCAAACTCTACCGACGCTAATAAAGGCCTCCCCAATATATTAGCAATCTCTAAATCCCATCTCTTATAATGCTTATTCCAAACCCAAGTACATAACACAACTGCCTTCTTCATAACACCTCCACCCCATCCTTATAAATAGTATTACATCCCTCACCTCTAGGACACAACCCCCATGTATCTGCCCACTCACCGCAACTCTCATACTCCGGTATCTCAAACGGTATATCCCACCACCGACCACAACACCCACACTTGAACCCCGGATACTTAACCATAGACCTGCCACCAAACCGCCACCGCAAATACCGCACTATAAATAAACTCCTGAACCATACTCCCATAACTATCTACCCTCCAGACTTAGCCTTCACTTTAAACCGCGCATACGGAAAGAACGTCTCTAACTGTCCCTTAAGATTCTTATAAGACATATCCTCAACTGCCTCTGATAACAATACCCCCACCACCTTACCTCCCCGACTAAATAACTTAAACCGGAAGTCACAAGGATCTAACCACCAACCATACCGCTTCAATAAAGCTAATTTATTCTTACCCATAACTATCTACCCCTCCCACCATACCGACCTTGCAACCAGCCCAGACAAAACATAACCGCACCAACCACCACAAACCATGCTACCACTTGCCATGCAGGTACCAACCGATATAATCCGCTCATCTATCTACCTCCTCCATTCAACCTCTCACACTCTTTCTCTAATACAGAATCCGATACTCCCGCCGGATACCGACCAGCTATAGAGTTCAATTCATCGTTCCATTTAAAACCCATTAACTTATAAATATACAATGCCTTCATTCCACAACTTTCATATCCATCTCTCTTATAATCACACTTAATAATTAACCGCAACCCATCCTCATCATAAAAATATCCACCAACTACCTTAACCATTATCTATCTCCCCGCTTGCCCCTCGGACATATTGAACAATCAGGCTCAGGGTCATTACGATATGCCATCTCACAATCAGCCCTTAACTTACCACAAGGCATAATCCCCTCCGGTATCTTCTCATAGACACTATGATTATATACACAACACCCAGTCTTATTAAATGAACCATCAAGGTAGCCATCATTCTGATAAAACCACAGCAATTACTAAAAACTTGCATAAAATAGTCAGAAAAACACTCCCCGGGGTCAAATTGGGATATAAAATCCTACATCACAGTGCCAAACCGAGTAAAACCATACCACGTTTGACCAAAATTTACCTCAACTTACTTGTGCCTGGTTCTGAGCAACCATATCTCATCGTATCACACTTTAGTGCGTTTAAACATTAACACTTTCCTGCACCTTACCAAGACCACTCTTTAAAGCCACGCCCGCCGGTTTAAAAATGCCAGCGGACTAAGTTTGCCAGTATACTTGTAAATCTATTTCTGTCCAATCCGAATCGAGAAATTAATCAAGACTTTATAGATGTTTTCAAGGATGACATTATGGATATCGTTAAATAGAGCGTAAAGGATGGCTTTAAAGAGAGCGCTATATATGGCTTAAAACAGACAACCCAGTTCTCCACAAGAAAATATTGAACGCACCCAATACACGCATATAATACCTTATTCAGAACACTTTATCTATCTGAGTAATGTGGGGTCTATCAATTGTATTGTGTCGACAAGATGTTTACGTAAGATTGTTTCTGAAGATAACTACAATATTGACTCTTATAAAGATGTTCATTAAAATAAGGCTATAGGTTTATGGTACAAGCAGATTCATTAAAAGGGAACAATTATGTTTGATGGTTGGCATGTAACTGCTCAAGACATTGTTGAGTGGACGAGACAAAACCATCGACGAGCACAAGAAATGCTTCCCCTCCTAGTACGAAAACTAATTCTAGCATCAGTAAAATCATCTTCTATTCAGGTTCCTGTGGGTGATAGTATTTCGACCGGTGGTTGGGATGGCATATTGCAAGTAGATCAAGGAAACATTTTTGTACCTACTGGAAATTCAGTGTGGGAATTTAGTACCACCAAAAATATTAATAAAAAAGCAAACGAGGATTATGCAAAACGTGTAAGAAATTCAAGAGGTATTAATAAAAAGAATACAACATTTGTTTATGTTACATCATTAAAATGGAAAGACCATGATATTTGGAAACAAAAGAAAAATAAAAGCAAAACCTGGAAGGAGGTTAGAGCATTAAATGCTGATAGTCTTGAATTATTGCTTCAGCAGTACCCTGCAGTTCATCGTTGGTTTGCTAGAATAATTGGCAAACGACCAATTGGGGCATTGGATATTGAAGGAGCATGGGAAAGATGGAGTAGCGCTACCAATCCTATTTCAGCAACAGATTTAGTATTAGCGGGGCGAGTCGAGCAGTCAAAGAAATTAGTTGAAATGATAAATCAAGGGCCTTCAATTATTCATATCTGGGGAGATTCAAAAGAAGAGGCATACGCATTTTCTATAGCATCAATAATTGATTATGGAAAAGCGTTTATTCCCCGCATTTTGATTGTTAAAGATCCAAAGGAATGGGATGAACTTATTGAATATAACGAAACCCTTGTACTTATACCTATGTTTGAAAATTGTTATGATTTGGGCGTAGCGTCAAAAAAGCATATTGTTATTATTCCTGAGTCTTCTCAACAATATGACGAACAGCAATACGGAATTCGACTTATAAAACTTAATAATGAAGCCTTGGTTTCCACATTACAGAAAATGGGTCTGAGTGAAAATGATGCAAAAAAAATTGTAAATTCATGTCGAGGTAATTTATTACCCATACGAAGACATTCTGCCCTATCACCAAGAGATAAAAAAATTCCCGAATGGTCAAAAATAGAATACTCAGAATTAACATTGGCAATATTATTTGCTGGTGCATGGGATGCAAAAAACCCGCATGACCAGGAAAAACTCAGCAAAATTGCAGGCATATCTTACGAAGAAGTAGAAAAACAGCTAGATAAATGGGTTCAAATGGACGACCCGCCTGTGAGAAAATCAGATAATTTCTGGCAAATTATTTCAAAAGAAGATGCGTGGGCATTGCTGAGCAATTACATTAACGAGAAGACATTGGTAAGATTCTTAGATGCCGCAATTGAAATATTAAGTGAGCTTGATCCAAGATTTGAAATGAAGCCGGATGATAAGTTGACCGCTCCACTATATGGAAAAGTGCCAAAACATTCAGAAAAACTAAGGCAAAATGTTACAGAAATGTTGGTAATGTTGGCGTGTTATGGTGTTGATTGTAGAAATATAACAGGGAATTCTGTACAAGATAGAGTTTCTTGGTCGGTTAGAAGATTATTACAAAACATGACAGCTTCAAAGTGGTATGCTTTGCGAAACGAGTTGCCATTATTAGCAGAAGCCGCCCCGGAAGTTTTTTTAGGAATCGTGGAAAATGATTTAAACTCAGACAAACCCTTGTTAATAAACTTATTTTCTATTGATGAAGGATTTTTAGGGGGGTGTGCATATGCAGGCCTACTTTGGGCTCTCGAATCTCTTTCCTGGAACTTAAATTATTTAACACGCGTTGTTTTAATATTAGCTAAACTTGACCGATTGGAACCCGGCGGAAAATGGGCAAATCGACCTTTCAGTTCTTTAAGACATATTTTTACATTATGGCTGCCTCAAACAAATGCTACTTTAGATGAAAGATTAACAGTAATTGATACTATATTAAAGTTTGAACCTGAAATTGGATGGAAATTATTATTAGAGTTAATTACTTTAGGAGGAGGATTCGTATCATTTATATCACAGCCTAAATTCAGGGATTGGGTAAAAAGAGAGCCAATAAGAGTTACAAATACTGACCAATCTATTTCAGCCATTGCGGATAGGATAGTAAACCACGCATTAAATAATCCTAATATTTGTTTTCCCGAATTAATTAAAAATATTGAGCGATTACCAGACAAACATTTCAGAATTATTGTTGATGAACTAATGAAAAGAAACATCAATGATTTTCTCGATCCTGTAAGAAATTCAATTCACAATGAATTAAGATCAATAATTAGTACTCACAGACAACATTCTGATGCGCAATGGGCTTTATCAAAGAAAAAAGTTGATGCGTTAGTAGAAATTTACGATAAATTTTCACCTACTGATTTAATAAAGAAGTATGCGTACTTGTTTGATAACGGTTACCCAGCGTTAATAAATTTAAAACCCAACTTAAAGTATGAAGAACATCAAAAGTTACTTGAAGACACGCGCACAGCTGCATTAAAAGAAATTATTAGTAAATTAGGTGTTCAGGGAATATTATCGTTGTCAGAATCGGTAAAAAGTCCAGGCATTGTTGGATACAGCATTGGTATTTTAGAATTGTCAGGAGAAATAGAAAAAACAATATTAGATTTATTACATTCAAATAAACAGTCGCACAAAGAAATGGCAAAAATATACGCCAGAATCAAATTTGATAGGAACCCCGATTGGTTAGAAAAAACAAAGAATATGTACTTTAAAGATTGGGACGATATAACAAAAGCTGAATTCTGTCTTGGACTTTCATTGAATAAAAAAACATATGAATTGGTTAATAGTTTAGGCGACAATGCAAAAAAGTATTATTGGGAAAATGTTCAGGTATATCATATTTTCGACAAAGACAAAGTGTTTGTTGAAAATGTAATTGAAAAATTATTAGAATATAATCGACCATATACGGCGATAGATGTAACTTCGCATTATTTACGATCTTATATAAAGATGGGATGTAATGTTGATTTGCTCGCAAAGGTTCTTGAACACGCTGCAATAACGCAATTGGATGGTAATATAGATTTAATTACGAGTCTTACACCCTATAATCTAATTGAAATTATCAGATTTCTACAAAACAGCCCCACCATTGATTATGAACGCTTAATGTTAATTGAAATTAAGTATTTAGATGTGTTTCATGATAGAAGCATTCAACCAAAAACGCTAATAAAACAGGCAATAACAAATCCTGACTTTTTTGTTTATCTTATTTGTCAAGCTTATAAAGCCATCCCTCCAATAGAAGATGAGCTTGCAGGCTTAACACAAGAACAAATTAATAATGCAGCAAGGAATGCACATCATATATTGTCACTAATAAATCGAATTCCTGGACAGAACGATAATAGAGAAATAGATAAAAAACAATTGTCAGATTGGATAAATAATGTCAAAACACAATGCTCTTCTAAAAATAGAATAATTGGCTGCGATAGAGAAATCGGTAAAATACTTTCACACGCACCTACCGGAATAGATGGTGTATGGCCACATGAATCAGTCAGAGAAATAATTGAAACCATAAAAAGTACGGAAATAGAAACCAACATTGTTACTGAACTTTATAATCGTCAAGGGTCAGGAGTTGGGTCTTTAAAGACTTTTGCTGAAAAAGAGCGAAAATTAGCTGCTATTTATAGAGAGCAGGCAGATAAAATCAAATTTTCATATCCAAGAACTTCTGCTTTGTTAATGCGTATCGCAGTCAACTATGAAAGTTCTGCAAAGATGGTTGATAGGAAAGATGAAATATTAGATGAATAGTAAGATTATAGATGTATTAATTATAAACAAATTGATGGGGCGGGGTTTAATTCTTAAAATATAATTCTTATTAATGAAATGAATAATTCTAATCAACGGTATCCGTTGACAACCAAATACTATATCCTATAATCCTTTTATGAGTCAAGACAGCAATACAGATATTTTAAAGAATATTCCAGCGGTTGATAAAATATTGAATTGAGCCGACCGTACCCCATCATCCCACACTTTAGAACATTTAAACATTAACACTTTCCTACCCCTCATCAATGTCGCTCTTTATAATTTATAGATTATCAACCCGACGTTTTTAAAATATCGACGGCAGACGCAGTTACCGGCATTCTTATAAACCGACTTCTATCCAATCCGAAATAAACCAAATTGAGTCTGATCGCGGATTAATCAATAGCCACCTTACCTCAAACTTCTTTGTCGACTCACCTTCCTGCGTTCTTCCCAGATAACAGTTCTTTATCATCTGCAATATCCTTTCCTTGCTCAGCGATGCCGGTACGATTGCGGTATACATCGAAGTACCCCGGCTATGCGATACGGAAACGAATATTCTGCACCTACTTTTGGTCATCAGTTAATTCCACGAGAAAATACGCGTAATTTCGCTCTGAAACATGCATTCAACCCAAATTCCACATTACCTTACCCTTCTGTAAAATTCAACCTTTGCCATTGGTGCGGTAATATTGACATACAAAAAATGGGCGGGGCAATCTGTAGTTATACCAGACAACACCCCGCCGGTTTGTGTTAGTCCGTTATCACTCATCCCATACACATGAGCCAACCTTGATCTGATGCCTCAGCCGCCACAGAAATAATGCGAAGTTATGAATCCGCTCGATCGTCTTGTCTTTGTCGTTGTCTTTGTGATACTGGATTAGTTCTTCCTTAAGCGCATCCAGCTTAGCCGGCATTTCGCTAAACTTGGATATAGACTCCTTGACTGTTTTAGGTTCCTTGGCTGGCTTATTGCCAGTGTATCCTTCTACCGGACCAGGCTTGAATTCTGTTGACTCAACCTGTTTGTCTTGCTTTGTAACCTTACTTGCTTTCGCCTTTTGGGCAGTTTGCTTTTTTGCCATATGGCCTCCTATATTATTGATTCACGGATAACCATCTTACTAAAAGAAATAACTACCACCCTCATTGAATTTAGGTTCATATTAACGTATCTCTCTAAACATGTAATAACTGATTCCGAGCATTAAGATTCCACCAATAATGTCACCCGAGATTAACATGCCCCATCCAGTAAAGAAAAACGCCAAGCGTAGGATGAAGATTACGAATCTGAGTAAGATGTTACCGTTCATACCTGTATTGTGGCACTTTATGGGAATTTGTCAGATGAAACTTGTAAATTCATTGTGATAAAAACCCATATTTCTTTGTTGCCTGTTTAACAGATGTAGCCATCTCCCTTTCCGCATATTCAGTTAGGACCGCCATCGTTATCTTCTGCTCATTCCTATAACTACATTCTCGTATTACATTCAGAATCACATTCTTGATTTCACCACCAGTCAGGGCAAACCGATGTCCAATTTCTTCAAAGTTAACATCTGTATCAATCGGTGCGGTTGGTGGTATTAACGTCTGCCAAATCTTTATTCTTTCCTTTGCTGCCGGGACATCAAATTTCAGTTTCAGTAGTATCCGACGTTTAAAAGCATTGTCCATAACAACATCTCGGTTCGTTGTCAAAATACAAATACCTTCAAAACGTTCCAGTTCTTGCATTAGGATATTCGACATGAAGTCATACATCCGGTCGTGTCGTTGCTCACCGCCTTGTCTTTTTGAAAACAATGTATCGGCTTCGTCAAAGACGAGTACACAATCTTCTTGTTTTGCTTGCTCAAACGCCATTACTATATTCTTTTCTGAATTACCAACCCACATGTCTATTAGCTTCGCGTAATTAGCAATCCCTATTTTCTTACCCAAGCGATGTGCTATTGCCTCACACGAAGCGGTCTTGCCTGTGCCAGGCGCCCCAGAAAATAGCATAGTCATTCCCTTGCCATACTTAATCGTTTTGTCAAAACCCCATTTTGAAAACAGGATGCTTGATTTCTCTGCCTGATATATCACCTTATTTATTTCATGTTTCTTATTATCATCCAAAATGATTTGGTCAAAAGTAATGAGCGGAGACCGAATCAATAAGACCGAGTTCCGGATAACTGGTTCACTGGTTTCTAAAACACCTTGAGTTAGATCGTTCATGTAAAGTGGCCGGTCACCAGCCAACCTTTGCATTGTTATGGGTGTAAGACAGTGTTCAATCTCTAATATTGATGCGGTAGGAGACGGATATTTGTTAGCATCCTTAATAAGGTTGTGCGATAGCAATATTGCAAGTATAGTACTCTTCTGAATAAATTCACTTGGCTTATAACCTAACATAAACAACAAGTCTCTTCCGTGAAGTTTGCGATAACTTTCCAATAAGTCGTTATAGTACAACGTCATTAAAATGTATTTCCCCTCCTTAGAAAGTTTGTATTGCTTGACTAAAACCTCGAATGGAATATCAACCCCACAATCTTGAGCTCTTTTAATAATTTTTGACAAACTCTCTTCCATCTGAGCAAGTGTCTGGTCTAATTGGGCAACCTTATTCTTTAATTTAACAACGTAAGAATCCTTTTTCTCACTGTCCCACGCTTTAAACCCATCTTCATAATCAAGAAGTTCAACCCAGATTTTCTTTCTTTCATCTAATAGGCGGACAAATTTGTATGTCAGACAAAGATAATCATTATTAATTTCGTTATCACTCATATTACTCCCTTAAACTAAACAAGCTGAGATTGCCATTGTTCATATATGTATTGTGACAATTTTTGAGCTTTTGTCAGATTGATGTTAATATGTTTCGTGGCGGCTAGCTATATTGGGCCTACTATAAAATCAGGGTCTGTTCCCTAAGTATAAATTTCATATGCACGTCTTTTAGTTATACAGAATTGTGTAAGAAATATTCAAAGAAAGGAAGACCAAGAAAATATCAAAGTACTGACCCCAGATATTATTGACAGCACTTTGATATTCGTGTATAAAGGTATCTAATGGGACAAATTGTGTCCGTATTACCCCAAACGGGTCAACAGATGGTATTTCTGATAGCAATTCAAATGAGCATTCAGGGGTTGACAGAATGAGAAGCTTCGGAAAGAAAAGTAAGATAAAACGCAGATTGACAAACAGTACGAACACTGCGCCAGCTACTCCATTCTCTACCGGTGGTGGCGGATACTATTTTGAAACACGTGTTGCAGTTTCATATCTCGTTTCTCTACTTCGGCAACAGTCTGGTCGCGGATTACCGAATGCGGTGGTTCACCAAGTAGGACTTCAGCAACGTAACAAGGGTCATCTAGTGGACGACATTGTAGTGGTTGGTAAACGCGGATCCGACAGATGCACGCTATCGCTTCAGGTCAGACACTACATTGTATTTTCTGATAACCCCAAATTCAGAGAAGTCATTGCTTCTGCATGGAACGAGTTCATAAGAGCAGGTTTCCGCAAGGACAAAGACCGTATTGGTCTTGCTATCAGTGAAGTATGTAACAATAAAACTGTAAAGATTCATGTTAACAACGTTCTAGAATGGGCGAAATCATCTGTAGATGCAAAGAGTTTCTATCAAAAAATCAACAAATATAAAGCGAAAAAGAAAGCATTAAAGATATTTGAGTTAGCACTTGCAAGGGCATCAAAAACCAGACCGCTACAGACTAATGTCTTCACGTTCCTTCGGCATTTCTATGTACTGCCGTTCGATATTGAATCTAACGAAGGTACTCACTATAAGTTATGTCACGATGGTCTGCTAGAAGCTGTAGTTGATCGAGACCCCCGTGATGCAACAGTCCTCTTTAATACCTTATACAGAATGGTTACTGATTATGCATGTGAGGGAGGAGAAATCACCTATGAAGATCTGGTTTCCAGAGTTAAAGCTGAAACTAACATTGCAGTTCCCATGCTTCATATTAAAAGACCAAGTATTTTAGAACTTCTAAAGAGACAGGTTAATAACAAAATTATGGCAGAAAAAAATAGTAGAAAATATATCCCTGATATTTTTGTTGAGACAAGTGACGTGAAGGATAAAGCTCGACTTTTCTGTCATCCAGGACTGTTTCTCAAACAATTGGAAAACGATATTAGACGACTCGAACATTTAGGGCTTAATCAACGGCTTGATAAAGCAGGGGCGCCTAGGTTTTCCTTAGGACTACCAGCTAAACGGGTATCAACCGGAAGGTTTGATACACTTTCAAATGATGCGCAAACATTAAGGAAAGCCCTTTGTTCTGTCTCGGGCGTCTTATCGGGCATGACGCATGGAAGAATCTCTGTGTTACGATCGAGTGTTCCAGCGGAAAAATATGAAGTATTTACTCAAACCCAGGGATATATTGAAAATGATGCGGATTTCCTTGATTACTTCACAATTCCAGATTTTCTTAAGCGTATAGATATTGCTAAGGCAAGGGTGTTTGCAATTGTTTCACGTGCAGGTCAAGGAAAGACTAATTTTGTTTGTGATTTAACTGAAAAGTTCCTGCAACCACGAGGGATTCCATGTGCGCTTCTCACCGGAAAAGATTTCCGTAATTTTGACATAGGAAAATTTAATGAATCAGTCTCATACATCATCAGCAGTTCGGCAACCGAGAACGTCGACAATGTGCTTGAAGTCATCGAAAACGAAGCTTCCGGGTTAAATGTCCCCGGCGTTATTATCTTCGACGCACTAAATGAACATGATAATATTAATGCATTTGCTACAGCGTTGGAGCGGTTTATTGAAAAGTGCATGGTTTATCCTCATCTTCGGGTAATTGTAACCTGCCGGTCGGAGTACTACGATGTTCGGTTCAAAAACCTTGAGAAGAGTAGTTTTGGACAATACATGGTGGTCGAGCGTGAGATTCACAACAATATGGACGAACGTCACAAGGATCGACTCGTGCGTGGTTACTTTCGATTCTACAAGATCGTCTGTTCCTCGGTGACAAAGGATGTTTGGAGGAAGCTCTCCGAGGATACATTTCTACTGCGTCTCTTCTGTGAGACGCACGGGGACCCAAATGCAAGGAAATTTATCCCAATTCCACCAGTTAGAAACCTGCGTAAGGACACTCTTTTTCAAAAATATGTATCCAGGAAAGTTGAGGAAGTTGCGGATCGCACGATGCCAGAGGTAATTGCCGGACGCCGACATCCTTACGTAGAACTCCTAAGAAAGACCGCCGAGTGGATGATTACTAAGGCGCAATTCGCAAATGTCCCAACGAACATTTATGATCTGGATGAACTCAACATTTTGACACAATTGATTGATGAAGATATTTTCCTTCGAAAAGACCTTTGCAATATGTCGAGTGTTCTTACTGAGCAAGATGAAGTAGTTAATTTCACATTCGACGAGTTCAGGGATTACCTTCTAGCCGACTACCTGTTTAGCATCACGAATAAGGATAAGCAATTCTTCGAACAGCTTGTTTCACAGCTTACTCAACCGAACTGCACTGTCTGCGAAGGTGTATCTCAATACTTATTCTGTTTGTCGAGGCGTAGAGAATACGGCACAACTATAGGCATCATACAAAGTCAACCATGGTATGACCAAGTCTTTGGTAAATACGTGTTCGACTTGGACGATAACGAAATCATACAAGATGACACGGATAGAATATGGAGGCTTTGCTTAAATGAAAAAGGTTTTGCACCTTCTATTATGGTTTCTCTATTAGTGCGATATGATACGGATTCTTACCGCAAATTGAACATCATCACTTTACTAGAAATTATGGATAAGATGACCGACGAACAATTTATCCATGCGATTAACAAGTCCTTTGGTAAGGGCGAGTACGGAATAGACCTGTCCTACTATCCCATTTCGAAGTTGGTAGAGCATCTGCGTCCATTGCTACTCAGTACTGGGCACGAGTGGTGCGAGAAGTACACTTCATTGGCTCGATTATTACTGTACCTATGGGATGTCATAAATACTGATTACGAATATCCAGCAAGAGAGCTTTACGAAGAATTTTCGCTTGTCCACCCCGACCTAGCTCACGATCTAATCGATAAACATGTGCAACAACATTCCAAGGGCCATAGAGGAGACAACCTTTCTCATCCTGAGTATAGCGTGGAAGGTGGATAATGGCTGCAAGATCAAGATCTGAAGAAGTGATACTGCATCGAACTAGTATGGGCGTTATCATCTCCTATAAAAACCGACCTAAACTACAGGATTGTTTAAGAAGAACGAGAGCTGTTGCAAATTCGTATGCCGGAGAATTTGTTAAACGAATATATAAGTACTTTATCGAGGATACACTTGACCTTAGAAAAGAGTATACGGAATACTACAAACCCGAATACCGCGACATCTATTCTTTCTTGTATTACAAATATGCCTGTAGCGATGAAGACATTAGGTCGCTCAAACCTGACTTTGATGCAAACCGATTCGTTTTTCTAGTCGTACGCTTTGTACACTTTGATGATAATACAAGGGGCTTCCTAGCTTTTGATGAAATCGCCGCAAAAATTCTTGGTGCAATTTGGGAGGATAAAAAATGAAAATTCGCTGGGATTTTGTGACAAATAGTTCGACTACTTCATTCCTGATTATATGTAAAGGCAAACCTAAAATTAACGAATTCATGATAGCTATGGGCGTGAAAGAGAAAAAGTCGCCATTGTGGAAATTATTCAATCAACTCTATAATATAATGATTGACAAAATTGAACCGATAGGTGATGCCGTTCAGAAGCGACATTGGGAAAAAGCAGAAAGCGTCTACGATCTCGTTAAGACATATTTCTCCGAGACAACAGCAAAACGTGTTGAATCTGCGATAAGAAACAGTAAGGATGTCTGGATTGGGAGACTTTCGAGCGATGAAGGTGATGTCGAATCTTTTTTCTGCGTGGATGATTTCGAAGTTGAGCACGGTGACTTCTATCTGAATGCTCTGCCTTGTATATGGTAAAATACAGGCTATTAGTCAAACACTATCCAAGCCAACATTACTCTACTATCTTCAATCCAAAAACAGGTTTCTTCGCTCGTATTGAGGACAGAGGATGTTCGGAGCCCCGATGGGCACAAATTGGACCAGAACTGTTGGATCTCGCAGTTACGAACTGGTGTGACCGTGAATGTGCAACATGCTATCGCTGCTCTAACAAGAGAGGTTACCATATGCCCATCAAAATCTATCTTACGATTCTAAAACAGGCTGCAAAGATAGGTGTAATGCAAGTTGCACTAGGTGGCGGTAATCCGAATCAACACCCATTGTTTAGTGATATACTCCGCGCAACTTGGGAGGACCATGGCGTTGTTCCATCATTCACCACTAACGGTCGAGGGCTGACTTCTCAGATTGTAGAAGCATCTCGGAAGTACTGCGGAGCTGTAGCTGTGACCGCACACGAACCTTATGATGAGATGCAACTTGCTGTTCGCCGCTTAGTGGCATCTGGCGTTAAAACAAATATTCATTTCGTTCTTAACAAGAGCAGTGTCGACACAGCTATTAGCTGGTTGAAGAATCCCCCTAAGGCGCTTGATGGTATCAATGCGATAGTTTTTCTGAATTATAAACCTGTTGGTAGAATTTCAGATGTTGAAGTCGTTCTCCACCACAGTCATCGTGTTCGAGAGTTTTTTCAACTTGCCTGCAGTTCTATTGCCCCCTTCCGTGTGGGTTTTGATAGTTGTCTGGTCTCGGGACTTGTAACTCATGTGAACGTGAATTCAGTGTGGTTTGATGCGTGCGAAGCCGCACGTTTTTCGATGTTTATTTCAGAGCGGGCAATAGCATTTCCCTGTTCATTTACGGAACCGAATTTCAAAGGTATTCCCGTAAAAGAAAATAATCTACAACAGATATGGCAAGAAAGTTCGCTCTTTCGATGGTTCCGTAATGCCATACTCGAACCACATTGTCAATCGTGTTCTAAAACAAATATCTGTATGGGTGGGTGCCCATTGTTTTCTGAAATTAATCTGTGCTAGACATGGAAACACGATATAAAGGGATTATATAGGTTGATTGATAAAAAATTCGGTTTTATTGCCGACACCTCAAATTTTAAAAAACAGATTATGGGTCGTTAAAATTGCTAAAGATAATTTACAAAAGCGTAGCTAAGAAGACGACTCCGAAGGAAATGAAATGTCAATTATAAAATTCATTAAGACTATTAGACAAAAAATTTATTATACAGAGCCAAGAACTCAAAACCCATGACCTATAAATTTGTTCTCGCTTTGAGTTTGTCCTCAATGTGCTTCTTGTTATATAATAATGAGCGTTCTACAAAAAAACATTGCCATTTTATATTTTTCTCAAATAGTTTTTTTATTATATGATTTCCGATAAGATTAATTGCTTCTTGTACAATTGTCCCAAAAGGCAGAAAACTTAAAGGCATACTTAATAACCCTACATATCTTGAATAAGTCTCAACCTTCCCTTTAACTCTTAGAACATCTTCATAAGTCTGTTTAATAAATTCTTTATCAACAGTTTCATTTCTTATTGCATGAACAATGTCTCTCACACTGTTCAAGCGTGGATCTGTCTTAATTTCCATAAGTTGTGAATACGACTCAATTTTAAAATTAGGCACAAATGTCTGAAAAAGTTCTCGAAGTACTTGCCCTTCAGGTTTGCTTGAATGTTCAGACCCAACTCGCAAGAACTTATATTTGTAAAACTTAAGGTAATCTTCCCAATCATATATAGGGCTCTTCAATATTTTTGATGTAATTAACATAGCATTAATATCTGCAATACATTCATAGATGTATCTGAATTCGATTAAATTTGTAATATGACCTTTTGAGATGTCTTCTAACCACATATAAAATTCCAGCAACTCGGTATCTTTTCGCCCTAAAAGGTCCTTATAGAATCGTATCCAAAGACGCAACGCGTCGGATGCTGGATCTAAGATATTATCATCTGATAAATCTACTCTATTCATTTCATCAAGTAGTTTTCTGATTCCTGAAGTGTTAAGCAAAGATTTGTAATCTTCGATAGCTATATAATTTTCTTCAACTAGCCTCTCCAAAATTTGAACATTTGTCTTTGATGGTTTCCATCCTTCCAAAGACTCAATTTTCCCGAGCAAGCAGTCAAATGAGAGATTGTCGATAATTACCTTATCATAGAGTATAAAGGGCATAAGGTCGATTCCATCGGAGGTAAGACGGGATAGAGGAGGAAGTCTCCATTGAAAGCAATCTTTTTCTTTATACAAAGATTTTATTTTAGGGAAAAACAGACCTTTAAATGGTCCCTTTGTTAGAATTATGTGAAGTTGTGGCGAGAAAGGCTTATCTGAATGTTGCCCAAGGCCCCAACATCCTAAAACAACGCTCGTTTTTTTGTTTATAATATCTTTGTGTCCCATTTTACTTGCCTCTAGAGACATAGACACAATTTAAAGTTAATAAATCACATAATAAATTTGGCATTTAATAACATTGTATGGTGATAAGGCAGAGTCATAGATTTTAATTCAATCTTTCAATTGTATTTCCATCAAAAAAGTAAAATTCAATATCGAGAACAAGAGATGAATAACGTTTTAAATATCTTTGAGGAATTTCCTTATCTTGTCCAAAAACTAAGAATTTTCTTTTAGCTTTAGTTTTTTGAAGTAACCACACATATTCACTTATGTCTGACCATTTTGCTGCTGGAACTGGTATATTTTTCATGAATTTAGCATCTCCTATATAGCTTTCATCACTGGATACCATATCGAAGATCTTTTCTACTTCACTAATTTTCACTATCTTTTGTTTGAGGTCGACACCCCAAATCTTAGAAAGAAATTCTCTAGCGATACCTTCAAATTGCTTTGCTGAATTGAAAATGATTAAGTTTTGTTTAGACATTATATCCCTCCTTCAACTTTACACACCTCAATAAAATTACACCGCCCGCAAACCTTTTCGTCACTGGTGACTGGGAATAATCCTGTCTCTTTCGCAGCGTTTAAGTCTTTGTCTACGAGGTGTCCAAGCATATTATTCATACTTAATTTAATGAATCTCTCAACTCCTTCGATATCTTTGGTGGTTATCACTCTTTCATCCATAGTTCCATTCTCAAGATACACCAAAACTGCTTTAATTTCAAGATATTTGTTTAGATGACTATTTTCAAAATGCGTAAATTTACTAAATGCTATACGATTTCATATAAATTCGTGTATTTAAAATTAGTTAACTTAAATTCTTCCAATCCACATCATTAAATGATTTATAAATACCAATTGCTTTAGAGGATACTTTTTGTTTAAACTTTAAAGTGATACTATGATCAGGATTGATAATATATAATCTCTTCTGACGGGGCTTGTTTCTACTGTTATTAGTTATTTCTGGACGAAAAGGTAATCGTAAAAGACTTAGGCTTGCCCAATCAGTCATTGGCATTGAATATCCTATGATAAATATCTTTGATGCATAGAATAATGATTCATTGGCTTGACTCCAAAAGCTGATAATCCATGGGTCGTAACGTTTATAAGCTGTTGGCGGGATGAGGTATGGCACGTATTTGCTAATATCTGTATTCATAAAAGCCGGGAAGTCAATAATTCGGGAAACGGTTTTATTTATTGGTTTAATATATTTATTTATACGACGATTGCCCCGAACGTTGCTAATCCAGTCTATCGAGCCATGAAGTTTTAACAGCCCGACAGACTTTTTGTCTCCGATTCCATCTTTTAATCTTTTATGTAAAATTTGTGTCGCGTTTTCAATTAGCGTGTCCCAATTAAATGAGATTATTGTATCACCATATTTAAGGTGTTTGCAAAAATTAAGTATTGTCGTTGCGCTACTCATTGATTTTAATTGCTTTGAATATATAAATAATGCAATAGATCCTTTAAAATACTCGACATAATGTTCTACAGTATATTTCATCATCATCATATATTTATTTCTTTTCGCGAAAAGAGCATCCCATATTTCTGCAGATGTTTCTGCAATAGTTAATAAATGCTCGAGATTAATTTCTTTGTGCCAACTTTCTGTCTTAAATGTTTTCCATCCGGTTTTAGACGAAAGATGTAAAAACGCAAAAAGCCTTAACTGTTCTCGAAGATGTTTAATCTTGCGGTCAGGAATTTCTTTCATAAATTTCATTAGTTCCGAAAAGAAATTCCCCGATAAAGGAAGCCCTGCACATGACGAAAACCCCGCGCCAACCACGAAAACTCTTCTTTCGTTTATGCCCACATGACTATTTAACGGTTTATTATTTGACATTTCATGAATAATTACACAACATCATTACATGTTAGTAAAACACTTCTACGGCAAAAATGCTTTCCAATGGGATGGCGTAACGTGTATTGATGATTTAAATATTTCAACAATTGTTTTTTGATTTATCTTGCCTTCCCAATAATCTAAAAGCATTTCTGCCATAACAGAATGTGTTAGTAAAGTAATTTTTGTATTTACGGCATTGTTAATCGCATCTGCTGAAAAAAGAGGAAATCCAATAGTTACATTCGTTATTGGTCTATATTTTGCTCCCTTCCCTAATATTTCTTCACTTTCTCTTGCGGTGACAGAGTTTTGCTCATCTTTCCTCTTGCATTCAATTGTTATTTGTCCATCATTTGTTTCGATTAAACAATCGGGTTCGTGTGGGGCAATATCACCGATGTATGTACATTTGATTTTAAATTGTCCGTTTATAATTTCACAACAAACCTTAGAAAAAGAATCGCCTTTTTCGTTGTACAATTTTTCAATCAAGGAAATATCCCTTCCTAATTTTGCTGCTCGTATCGATTGCGCTGTGAGCTTATTTCTGTTCGTATCTTCAATAAATTTTACAACGCTATTTTTAATACCAGTTGCTAATACATCTCCTATTTCAGGAACCGTTTTTAAATAATCAATTGGGGCAGATATAAGTGAATTTAAAGTGTTAAGTCCTTTTGACGAAAGGTTAATCGCACGCCTTCTATTAATTGCCGGAATTCGTAATTTCATAATTTCGATAGACTCTTTGGGTACGCCAAACAGTACTCGGTTAGCTATTTCTTTAATCTGTGTTTGTACCTCATCTGAGAAGTTGGTTAGTGGTTTTTCGGTAAACCTGACAATCGCTTTAACGAGCCATGAAATATTGTCGGCGATTGCCCGGATTGTTCCTTGAGCGGCAAAATTTTGCAATTCAGCATACGATATCCCTTCAATCCATCGTAATAATAACTGGGTTGTTCGTAAAGAAGTTAGAATTAGATCTGAATCAACCTGTTCATCTAATTCACATAAATATAATGATTTTTGGGTTTCCCAGTAAATCCACAATTCTCTCTGTTCTTGTTGAGAATTTGGTAAATAGACTCTCTCGGCAACGTCAAGCGTACACACTAAATGAATAATAGGTTCAACTAAACCGTCATTTTCCACGTATGAATTGATTTTAGATTTTTGATTGATAAGTGTAGAATATATTTTATGGGCAGAAGCGGGCGAAATCATTGTTTCGGCACATCTTTTTCCAAGCTCTGTTATTCCAATGCTCGAATGTGTCTTTATTAAGAAACCATTTTCGATAAGATCATCGAGCAATCTTTTTAAAACATTGTTCTCAAAGTTGGTTTTGAACCCGTTAGTATTATTTCTGTAATAAGAATATCCGAAATAAGTACTATCAATAAATTCCAATAAGGCTTTTTCATCATTACATGTACCCGATGCAAATAAGGCCACAATGTGAAACTTTAATTTTTCCTGGTCTTTTAGCTGCGAGATCACCTCTTCTGGAACAGCGTCAATATAATTTTCCCACAGCATACTTAACTCAGATTCTGACATGGCAAACAAAATCGACCGTCCAAAATCGTCATGAAATTTGATTCTGCCAGCCCTGCCCGCCATATTTTTATAGTTTTTGACAGAGATATTGTTTCCTGTAAAAGACCTATATTTTTGTATAACTATGTTCTTAGCCGGAGTGTTAACGCCTGCACCAAGAGTGCTTGTTGAGCATATTAAACGGACGTCACCGCCTTGAAAGGCTTTTTCGATAATCTCCTTTTCTTCTCTTATCATGCCTGCGTGATGAAATGCAACACCATTAATTAAGCATTTTTTCAGCTTTTTTAACAGCGGAGTTGATTCAACATTATTATCAAGATCGTTAATCCATTTGCTAATATTTGATGTCGGAGGAAAGTATTGACAAATATTATTGGCCAATAATTCTGCATCGCGCCTTGTGTCTGTAAATACAATCATTTGTTCTTTTTTACAAAGTTCAACAAGCGTTTCTATGGTGTTTAAATCAAGTTTTTCAATATCAATTTTACCCGAATTGAATTCTTTATATAGAACAGTCCCCTTTTGTAAAGTATTCCCTTTGTAGTTTATCGAATTTTCCCCTGCGTATAATACGCCCTCTCTGAGCTCAACAACTCTTTCTTCTGTTTCAATTAATATTGCCCTCATCCAATCCGCAAGCTGTTTGGCATTTGGAATCGTTGCAGAAAGACCAATTATTTGCACCGGTTCTTTTTGATTATAAATTAATTTCGTTAACAACATTTCTAAGCCGATACCCCTATGAGAGTCTCCAATGTTTTGAATTTCGTCCACTATTACAGAACCAATATTATTGTATAGCTCGGGATTTCTGACTAGAAGCGCACAAATCTTTTCGTAGGTTGAAATTATGATTTCATAACCCAGTAAAGAATCGTCAAAATCATCTCTTTCACCTGTACTTATGGCGACTTTCAATCCCGTATCAGAATACCTTTCTGTAAACGCATCAAATTTTTCTTCGGCTATAGCTTTTAAGGGAATAAGAAAGAACGTTTTTTTGCCACGTTTTCTTATATAAGAATTTATCGCCGCTAATTCGCCAACCAAAGTTTTCCCAGTATTCGTAGGAGCGCTGATTAACATATTTTTTCCTTCGAACAATCCATTTTCTACAGCCAAACTCTGTATTTTTGTAAGCTCCTTAATCCCTATTTGTGCTAATTTATCTATAATTGTTTTTGAAATATTGTATTTTGACAGGTCAGTTAGATTCATTTACTTTTCTTACTTAACGAATAACCATGACAAAGTCTTTTGATGAAGGTTAGTCGAGATATTACTTATGACAATACATTTCACTTAATCTATTTACACACCTCAACAAAATTACAACCTCTACATATTCTTTCATCCCCCGTAACCGGGAAATCACCTGTCCCTTTCGCAATATTTTGGTCTTTGTCTTCAAGATAGCCCTGCATGTTCAGGATACTTGATTTAATGAATCCCCCAACTGCCGCAATATCCTTAGGTGTTATCACTCTTTCATCCATAGTTCCATTCTCAAGATACACCAAATCTGCTTTAATTTCAAGGGCTTCGTCAAGCCGGAACCTTTCCTTTGCGTACTTGGCATAAACCTTGACCTGCCAGGCTTCGTCCTCTTCATTCTCTTCTGAATCTTTGCCGGTCTTCCAATCGATAATTCGACATACCCGGGGTTTTAGCAAGACCAAGTCCGGCGCACAATACACCTTGATTCCGTTAAGATCAATTAAGTCCAGCTTATCGACTGCTTTTATTTGAGATGCATCAACGTTCCGGAGTTCTTTAATCAACTCGCATTCAAGAAGATTCTTAAGACACGCTTCCATGCGTTCGATTATTCTCTCGCCTTGTTCTTCGGTAATTCCTTCTCCGTAATAATACTCATGAAGCATACACCGATATTTCGGAGACCTGTAAAATGCGTCTTTTTCCCGCGATTCACGGACCGCTTTTCTTAATTCGTCTCGGGTTATTTTTGTAAGAATTTCTAAGGATAGCAGTGGTCTTTTATGTACTATTGAATTGATTACATCCTTTGCTCTTTCGTGAATTAGACCTCCTAATAGAAGATAGATGTTTGTGATGTTCTTCAGAACATAGACTTTGCGGGTTTGTTCCGGTGCGTCTTTCAACCATCCATTGTGGGAAGCGTAGTAATGGTAATAATATGCCCGGGGACATTCAGAAAGTAATGCGTGTCTTGATAAGGACCAAGAGAAATCGGAGTAGGGGTTGATTTGGAAATCGTTATTCACTTTTTCATTATTGAACCAGCATTATTAATTAATGATAATTGAAAAATTGTCTTGGTCAATATCAATCTTCATTGCTTTTTATTAAGCAATTATTGTAATATTACATTGGTCAATTTTTTGAAAAAGTGAAGCAAAAAGTATAAATTCTTATGATCTTTTTTAGTTGATACACCAACTTATATTATTAATTTAGATTTTATCAAGTGTCTGTTGAGCATTGAGTTATATAATTAAGATGTGTTTTTATAATTGAAGATTTTACTTGACAAGATTGGGATTTATATTACAATTTTGCAAAAGGAGAAAATGTAATGACGGTCGGGTTTGAGAATAATCCCCAAAGAGGTAGAAAAGCATTATATTGCCTTTTGATGATGTTCTTTTTGTGCATCACAAATCTTTATTCCCAGCAGACAAGTAATTTGATTTAATTATAATGGAATTACTAAAATGTAATAAGATAATTATTGTTGATAATCGAGTACTTATATTATTAGCAAATCTAAAAAAGAAAATCAAAATGACATTTGGTAAAAAAGAAAAAATAGGAAGCGAGTTTTTTAAATGTCTTGGCTATCTTTCTTTGTCTATTTTGGTCCTTATTGTAAATTGTAAAAAAGAAGAAACTTATTCTATTCCGTCATTTTGTGCTGCTGAATCGGATTGGGGACCGAATAATTTAATCGTATTCGCTAACGAACCTTGGGAGATAATTCCTCCAGAAACTGTTTTTCCAAATGACCCAAGACCAAGGGGATTATGGACTGTTAAATCTGATGGAAGCGAACTCAAATTTCTGGTTGGTACAACACCTGACGGAAGAGATTTTGGACAATGTCCAGAGTGGTCTCCTGACGGCAATTGGATTGTGGCGAATGATAATATAGGAAGGATATGGATGGTGAGTGCTGATGGTGATAGCATTAAGCAGATTACACAAGCTGGAAAAAGATGGAATCCATCGTTTAGTCCTACTGGAGAAAAATTATTATTTGATCGATATATGGGCCCTGATTCAGGAGGCATTTGGATGTTAGATATACAGTCAGGTTTTGAAAAGCGAATTACTCCCTTTGGGGTCGACCCCAACTTTTCACCAAGCGGTGACAAATTCGTTTGTTATGGATGGGAAGAAAGTTATAATAAACCAGTATTGAAAATTGTTGATACAATAGGAAATACTACGCAAGTGGTCTATACGAATACGGAAGGAGAAATAGATGCGCCATCTTTTTCGCCCGATAGTTTTAAAATAGCCTTTGGTAAACCATATGTCTACACTAATGACATTACCAATATATGGGTTGTCAATGTTGATGGAAGTAATCCCCGAAAACTAACAAGTAAGGGAGGAAGATGGCCGTCTTGGAGTCCCGACGGTTCAAAAATTGTCTATACCAAAATTTCTCTTAATGACCTGACCCAAGAAGGTAATGGCGACCTTTATATCATTAACCCAGATGGATCAGATGAAAAAAGACTAACATTCTTTTATTCAAGATAGGAGGTGAATTATGTTAAACTAACCACAAAAATAATCTCAATAATCAGGAGGATATTATGTTAAATAAAACAATAACAATAAAATTAATATGTTTCAGCATTCTTCTGGGAATATCACTTTTATGGTGTACCCCAGAAGAAGAGGTAATTGTCCTCACAAAATCAGGTGTCATTCATATGCCAAAAGGAAAGACAGAAGCAAACTTACATGAGATACAAGCTCCAGAAAATATGATGAATGTCTTTCAATCTATCCAAGTTCTTACACTCAGAAAAGGAATGCCTAATTTTAATCCGACGGATACAGCAAAAGTCGCACCTGACGGTAATATTGCGAGACTGCCCGATTTCTCTAATCTTTATGTACTTCGATTACCTACGAGTTTTAATAGGGATTCTGCGGTAGTCCTTCTTGAGAATTTGCCCGATGTGATTTATGGAGAAAAGAATCAAACGGGAGAACCATTACAAGTGTTTCCAAATGATGATAGCTTCCCAAAACAATGGAATCTTAATAACACAGGTCAAACTGGTGGAACACCAGATGCTGATATTGATGCTCCTGAAGCGTGGGAATATTCAACTGGAAGTAATTCATACACATTAGGGATAATTGACGTTGGAGTAGATGCAACCCATGTTGATTTAAGTGGAAAAGTATTTGGAGATGTTGGATATAGTGAACCTCATGGGACTCATGTTGCCGGGATTGCTGCAGCTAAAACTAACAATGGAGATGGCATTGCGGGAGTTGATTGGTATGCAAGAATCAATTCCCAGAATTTCGGAGTTGGGACTATACCTGAATTTACTCAGGCTGTTATTGATGCTGTAAATGCAGGTTCAAATGTTATAAACTGTAGCTGGGCAATTCCTGATTTTTCGTACACTCTTTATGATGCTTTTACATTTGCTTATCAAATGGGTGTCTTGCCAGTTGCTGCTCTGCCGTATTCAAATAGAAACTGGGAAAATCCAAATGGATTTGGTCCGTGGATATTAGCGGTTAATGCATCAAATAACCAGGATCTGTTCCCAGGAGGAATTTATCTGGGAAAAGAATATACTGACATTGCAGCACCTGGGGTAGATATTCTTTCTACTGTTCCTGGAAATTCGTATGCGTATATGTCTGGTACATCAATGGCTGCACCGCACGCAACAGGCGTTGCTGGACTCCTTCTTGCTGCTAAACCATCCCTTAAAAACTATGACTTAGAATGGATTATGAAATTGACAGCAGAAGATGTTAATTATCAACAATATCCAGGTTGGGATGAATATATGGGTTATGGTCGTTTAAATACTTTTGAGGCTGTTAAAAGAGTTCGACCCCCTTATCAGATTATAAGGGGAACACCTAATGATATGACACTTATTGCAAGTAATATACAACGTCAATTCTTGCACCCACCGCGACCAGATTTAGGGCAGGGATATTATATGTGTGATATTTATAAAATAGATATAACACGTACATTTACTCCGGGTTTTGAAGAAGCGCCATTGGGATGGTTTAGTTTAACAGGATTTTCACTTGCAAATCCAAATCCTTGTAGAGAGTATATATATCGTGATGCTGGCGTTAACAATATTACATTACGAACATATTTCTATTGGATAAGAACTAACCTTCAGAACGGACAAACAATAAATAAATGGGCTCCTGTTGATCCAAATATGATACAGTCAGAAGATGTTGTTCTAGGTAAGCGTAAACTACAACCAGATCTTCAGATAAAAAGGAAAGGAATGCCTTCTTACATCGGAGATAATATTTATAATAATGATGGCGGTAGCCAAAAAGTTGATGGAACAGCTTGGACTTGGCCAGCTGTCTATTATATAAAAATTCAAAACGATGGAGATTACTACTGGGGTGATGAATATGTTATCCATGGAACGGGTAATGTTCCTGATTGGGACATCAGATACTTTCATTACGAAGAAGGTTCTTGGCAAGATATAACTCAAGATATTGTTGATGGAACATATCAGTTACTTATCGGTTGGGCTGCATATGACTCTATAAAATTAGTAGTTACTCCACAGAATTTACCTCATGGTGCATGGAGAGAAGATTTAGTTACTGCAACATCCATTTATGATCCCAATAAGATAGATGCCGTGAAAGCAATAACAAAGGTAAGAAATCCTCGAATTATAGAAGATCCAGTCGTAGCTATGCGAGCTACTGGTCCTAATCAGGGTGGGCATTTAGATAGAGTCGTTAATTCTGACAATCTGCATATGATTTATGAAGGCGATGAAGCAATATACCATACATGCTCCCCGGATAATGGCGAATCTTGGTTTGATGAAGAGCAAGAAGATGGTTGGTTTCCTTGTGTCAGCATTAATTCCGAAGAATTACCTTGGGTTGCGTCTGTAAAAAATGGTGATTTAATTTGCCAGGTTAAAAGACCAGACGGTACTTTCAAAGAGATACTGATATTTGATGGTAACGATAGTATCTGGGCAGGGCCACCATCAATGAGACTTGCAACAATGCCAATTAAAGAAGGAGTTAAAGAATATGCTTATATAACTTATCCTGTCTACAAAGGGAAAATGTCAGAGAATCCAATGCCGCAACCACCGGAAAATATTACTTATTCTTATATATATGTTACGTTTTTTGATACTATTGACGCAGTGACTCATCTGATTGATGAAGGCCCAGCTGATATGCCAGTCAGTCACTCTTGCGTTGGAGTTACTCCTGCAGATTTAATACATATTGCTTGGCAACAGAAAGATGAAATCTGGTATATTACAAATGCTGAAAAAATAACACCTGAAAACTGGAAAGATGTTAAATGG
>Ga0315294_10000965_pt1 | contig 31239 bp, 25 predicted proteins | sample YL17G13_40_MG_FD_203626 | JGI IMG/M metagenome (GOLD analysis project Ga0315294, IMG submission 203626) | Sediment microbial communities from Yellowstone Lake, YNP, Wyoming, USA - YL17G13_40 | ecosystem: Environmental > Aquatic > Freshwater > Lake > Sediment | place: USA: Wyoming | collected...
CCGATGCGATTGGCCGGGACCTGGAGGCAATACTCGAAAAACGCGACTGCCCAGCTTGCCGCAATGGCGATAATTATCGCTTTACCCTTGAGGTCTTTCAAATGCCCATACCAGGCATAAGTCATACACAAATTTGAACCAACCAACATTACTATCGGCGCCATAAATCTCATATTTGCCTTATCATCCTTTCTGAAAAACCTCATTTTACCATTGTTATATAATCGACCACTTTGCCTTCTATCAATCACCCCCCGCCTGGGGAATATGAATTGATATTGATATTTAGAGCTTATAATCATAACATAAATCTCTTTACGAACCCAAAGAACCGTTGAATTGAGGAAAATCGTGCCGATTTACGAATATAAATGCGATGACTGCGGGAAGATAACCGAGCTGCTGGAAAACGCAGGCAGCAAGGGCGAGCGAAAATGCGCCCACTGCGGCAGCGGGAAGCTGAAAAAACAGCTTTCGGTGTTCTCAGCTCAGGTCAAAGAGGGTCAGTCAAAGAAGTGTTTCGGGTGCAGCGATAATAGCTGCCCACATTCGAGAAGGTAACAAAAAGACAATGGACGAAAAAATTGGGATTTATGATTTTAACGCGATAGAGAAGAAATGGCAGCAGAACTGGGAGGCCGGCAAGACCTTCAAGGCCGCCGACTGCGATGCCAAGCCGAAGTATTATGTGCTGGATATGTTCCCATACCCAAGCGCTCAGGGGCTGCACGTGGGGCATCCTGAAGGTTACACCGCGAGCGATATAGTTGCACGCTATAAGCGTATGATGGGTTTTAATGTTTTGCACCCGATGGGATGGGACGCATTTGGACTGCCCGCGGAACAATACGCGATTAAGACGGGGACGCATCCGGCCAAGACCACGCAGAATAACGTCGATGGTATTCGCAAACAAATTAAGTCGCTTGGCTTCAGCTATGACTGGGACAGGGAGGTCAATACCACCGACCCGAACTATTATAAATGGACGCAGTGGATATTCCTGAACCTTTTCAATAGCTGGTTTGATGAAAAACAGCAAAAGGCGAGGCCTATTAAAGAGCTGCCGATACCGGCGGGGCTGAGCGACGCGGAAAAGCGAAAATATGTAGATGACCATCGATTGGCTTATGAGGCGGAAATGCCCGTCAACTGGTGTCCTGCTTTGGGGACGGTGCTTGCCAACGAAGAAGTGGTAGGGGGCGTGAGCGAGCGAGGGGGGCATCCGGTAATCAGAAAACCTCTTCGGCAATGGCTGCTGCGCATCACGGAATACGCGGAGCGATTGCTGGAAGACCTCGTAGAAGTCGATTGGACTGAGTCGATAAAAGAAATGCAGCGTAACTGGATTGGCAGGAGCATCGGCGCGGAGGTCGATTTCAAAATAGATGGTCGCAATGATAATATCCGCGTTTTCACTACCAGACCAGATACGCTTTTCGGCGCGACTTATATGGTGCTGTCGCCTGAGCATCCGCTTGTTGATGTAATCACGACAATGGACAAAAAGGACGCGGTGAAAAAATACCGCGAGGAAGCGGCTCGCAAAAGCGACCTCGACAGAACCGACTTAGCAAAAGAAAAAACAGGCGAATTTACCGGCGCTTATGCAATTAATCCCGTCAATGAGACGAAAATCCCGATTTGGATTAGTGATTACGTTCTCATCAGCTACGGCACGGGCGCGATTATGGCAGTACCCGCGCACGATGACCGGGATTTTGAGTTTGCGAAGAAATTTAATCTTGCGATTATCCAGGTTGTTGAGCCAGCGGACGCGGAGCAGACAAAACTTGTGAAAGAGGGGAAGTTATGCTTCGCGGGCGACGGCACGGCGATAAATAGCGGTCAGTTCACGGGACTGAAGACGCCCGAATTCAAGGAGCGAATTGCTAAATGGCTTGAGGAAAGAGGGCTTGGTAAAAAAGCGATTAATTACAAACTCCGGGACTGGCTGTTCAGCAGGCAGCGATACTGGGGCGAGCCGATTCCGGTCGTGCATTGCGACAAGTGCGGGAAAGTTGGCCTGCCTGAATCGGCTTTGCCGTTGAAGCTGCCGGAAGTTAAGGATTACACCCCGCCACAAACCGGCGAACCGCCTTTGGCCAAGGCGACTGACTGGCTCAAGACAACCTGCCCGCAATGCGGCGGGATTGCCTTGCGCGAGACAAATACGATGCCGCAGTGGGCGGGGAGCTGCTGGTATTATTTGCGGTATATCGACCCGGACAATAATAATCGTTGCTGTGATGCAGCGAAGGAAAAATACTGGATGCCCGTTGACCTTTACATAGGCGGGGCGGAGCACGCGGTTTTGCATTTGCTGTATTCTCGCTTCTGGCACAAATTCCTGTTTGATATTGGTTATGTCAGCACCAAAGAGCCATTCAAAAAATTGGTCAACCAGGGAATGATTCTCGGCGAAGACGGCCAGAAGATGAGCAAGTCGCGGGGCAACGTTGTTAATCCCGACAAGGTCGTCGCCGATTACGGCGCAGATTCGATGCGCCTTTATGAGATGTTTATGGGGCCCTTAGAGGCCGTAAAACCGTGGAGTATGCAGGGAGTTGAGGGCGTGCACCGGTTTTTGCAGCGTGTCTGGCGACTGATTATTAATGAAGACACTGATAATCTTAACGCCGCCATTCAAAATGCGAAAGCTGATGAGGCGACAACGCGATTACTTCACCAGACAATTCAAAAAGTTGGCGGTGACGTCGAGACATTTGGTTTTAATACGGCGATTAGCTCGATGATGATTCTCACTAATCATCTCATCAAGCAATCCGTTGTGCCGAAGGCGGTTGTTGAGCAGTTTGTGCTGGTTCTGTCGCCCTTTGCGCCGCATATCGCAGAGGAGCTTTGGCAAAAACTCGGACACGACAAGACGCTCGCTTGCGAACAATGGCCGAAGTTCGACCCGGAGCTGGTAAAGGAGGCCGAAATCGAATTAGCCATACAGGTCAACGGCAAAATCAAAGACAAAATCGTTGTTGCCGCGCAGGCGGATGATGAGCAGATAAAGCAAAAGGCGCTGGCTAATGAAAAGGTTATTGCAGCCCTGGCGGGCAAACAGCCGAAAAAAATAATCGTAATCAAGTCGCGGTTAGTGAATATAGTTGTTTGATGAACTTGAGTAACCCTCCAATAAATTGGGGGGCTAAATTTTAGATGTATATTGAAATCGAAGCCAAATTGAAGGTTGATTCGCTGAAAAAAGTGGCTCGCCGGTTAAAGGCCCGTGATGCCAAATTCCTGCGAGGGGCCGTTCATACCGATACTTACTTTGACGATGCTAAAAAGTCGCTGAGAAAATCCGACAGCGCGCTGCGGATTCGCCGACAACTTATGGATCGGGGAGAGCCGCGGCACCCCGGTGTAATAACCTTCAAAGGTCCCCGGCGAAAAGGGCGCTTCAAACAGAGGCAGGAAATTCAATTCGGGATATCTGACGCCGATATTGCGGAGATGTTTCTTGCCGCGATTGGATATAAAAAGACCCTTGTGTATCAAAAGAAACGCCAGGTCTGGCGATTCGGCGGCTGTGAGGTCGCTCTTGATGAGCTTCCGTTTCTGGGCTGTTTCGTCGAAATAGAAGGGCCAAGCGAGAAGAAAATCGCCGACGTGCAGAAAAAACTGGGACTGGAGGATTTGCCGCACATAACCGAAAGTTACGCCGCATTGATGCAAAAGCAGATCCGGCGACGCGGAAGGAAAAGCAGTAAGGTTTTCTTTTAAGGCAACCGCAGTTATTTCGGCGGGGCAATCCGCCTGCGGCGGATAAAGCCCCGCCCTACAACTGGATTCCCGCTTTCGCGGGAATGACAGTTATGAAATGGATTGTAATTAAAAAACTATGAAACCAGAAGACGGCTATATCGCTTACATAGTCAATCCTAAATCCGGCGCCAGCAGCGGCGAGAAACTCCCCGGCTGGCGATTCGAGCAGTACCTCACCGGCAGGGACTTCGACGTCCGTATGAATCTTACCCGCTCGCTTGAGCACGCCTGCGAACTCGCCACAAATGCCGCCGGCGACACCGACTGCGCAATGGTTGTTGCCGTGGGCGGCGACGGCACTATCAGGGAAGTTGCACACGGCCTCGAAGGCAGCGATAAACCTCTCCTTATCATCCCGGGCGGCACCGAAAATCTCTTAGCCAACGAGCTGGGTCTTGAAAAAACGCTCGCGACGCTGATACGAACCTTCGAAGCGGGTTTTACACGGGCCCTTGATTTGGGCAACGCCAACGGCAGGTGCTTCACCTCGATAGCTGGCTTCGGCTTTGACGGCGAGGTCGTTGCCGAGGTCAGCCAGAATCGCACCGGACACATAAATTACTTCGATTACTTCTGGCCCCTCTGGCGGACTTTCTGGCGATACCGTTTCTACCCCATAAATGTCGAAGTTGATGGCGAACATGTTTTTGATGGGCGGGGACTTGTCTTTGTCGGCAACATTTCCAGGTACGCCATTGGCCTTAATATCCTTGAACACGCCGATTATAGCGACGGGCTTCTCGATGTTTGTGTTTACAAGTGCGCCCACCGGACGCATTTAGTCAAACATTCCGCTATGACCATCCTGCAGCAGCACTCTTGCTGCGGCGACGTCGTTTATCGGCAGGGCAGAAATATCACCGTCGATTCTCCCAATCCAAAGTTGGCTACTGAGATTGATGGCGACCCGGGCCCGGCAGTGCCGGTGCGGATAACCATTATTCCCAAAGCGGTGCGGGTAATGGTGCCCGAAGGCGCCAAGCCGGCGGGTATCAGGGCGCAAATTTTAAGGGCGCTGAAGTAGCCCTTTGACAAATAGCTCCCTGTCGAGGATAATCGCTCAAAAGTAGATAACAAATTGCTCTGTCGAAAATCTCGGGACCTGTCATTCCGAGCGAGGCAAAGCCGAGTCGAGGAATCTATTTTAACAGATTTCTCCACTTCGTCCCGCACCACAATGGTGCGGGACTCCGGTCGAAATGACAAGCTATTTTTTATGTTGAGCAGTAACAAATATGAGCGCTAAAACTTTCAAAATTGGTTCGGTCGAGACAGGCCTTGCGGCCCCGATGTTTCTCATCGCCGGCCCCTGCGTCATCGAGACAAAACAAATCTGCCTCGATATCGCCAATCGTCTGGCTGATATTTCCTCGCGCACCGGGATAGGCGTCATTTACAAAGCCAGTTTCGATAAGGCCAACCGCAGCAGTGCATCCAGTTTTCGAGGTCCAGGGCTGGAAAAGGGGCTTGAAATCTTAGCCGCCGTACGCGCTAAGACGAAATTGCCCGTAATGACCGATGTTCACCTGCCCGAACAGGCCGAAATTGTCGCCAGTGTCGTTGACTGTCTCCAGGTCCCCGCCTTTTTGTGCAGGCAGACCGACCTGCTCTGCGCCTGCGCCGAAACGGGCAAGCCGGTCAACGTTAAAAAAGGACAGTTCCTCTCGCCGGAGGAAATGAAAAACGTCGTCGATAAGATTTGCTCCTGCGGCAACGACAAAATCCTTCTCACCGAACGAGGCACATTCTTCGGCTACAATCGCTTAGTCAACGATATGACCGCTATCAGCATTATGAAGGGCCTTGGCTGCCCCGTTGTCTTCGACGCGACTCACAGCACTCAACAGCCGGGCGGTCTCGGCAACGCCAGCGGCGGCCAGCGTCAATTCGCCCCCATCCTTGCCAAAGCCGCTATTGCCGCCGGGGCAAATGGCCTGTTCCTCGAAGTCCACACCAACCCCCAAAAGGCAAAATCCGACTCCGCTGTTATTATGCCCATTGAATGGGTTGAAGACCTGCTCACCGACTGCAGAAAGATCTTCGATATAATTAGCGGACGGGAAAATGCCTGACAGAAACCAATACCTGTATGGCCCGGTGCCTTCTCGCCGGCTGGGACTCAGTTTGGGTGTCGATATCGTCCCCTTCAAAACCTGCACCCTCGACTGCATCTACTGCCAACTCGGAAAGACCACCTGCAAAACGCTCGAGCGAAAAGAATATGTTCCCGTCGGTGACGTCCTTGCGGAACTGAAACGGCTGCTCGACGCCGGATTGCAGGCGGACCACATAACTATTGGCGGTTCAGGCGAACCAACTCTCCACAGCGGCCTTGGCCGGCTAATCGAGGGTATCAAAAAAATTACCTCCATTCCCGTAGCAGTCCTGACCAACGGCACACTTTTTTATCTGCCCGAGGTTCGGGCCGATTGTGCGGCCGCCGACGTAATTCTCCCTTCACTCGATGCCGGCGACCAGCAGACCTTCGACACGGTAAACCGCCCCCACGAGCGGATTACCTTCGACCACCTGGTTGAGGGCTTGTGCGCCTTGAAAAATGAATACCCGGGCCAAATCTGGCTCGAGGTATTCTGTATCGACCGTTTCAATACTGATAGCCCCCAGCTTGCCAAAATCGCCTCGGCGATAAAAAAAATTCGTCCGGATAAGGTGCATCTCAATACCGCTGTCCGACCGGCCGCCGAGCAGGGCGTTGAAAAAATCGCCCCCGACAAGCTCCAGGCAATTGCCCGGCAACTGGCCCCCAACTGCGAAGTCATTGCCGATTTTGCCTCCAGCCACTGCCAAAAAGTCACCCACAATGTCCCTCAAACCCTCTTATCAATGCTGAAACGGAGACCTTGCTCCCTAAACGACATCTGCTCGGCCCTCGGCCTCGATGCCAGCAACGCTCTTGTTTATCTCGACGCCCTCAAGGAGCAAGGAGTCGTCTGGTCCGAGAACAAGCAGGGTAAAACCTTCTTCAAGGCGCATTAACCGCTTGCCCCTGTAATCCATTTCGACCGTTAAATCCCTCCAAAATCTCACAACATTCATCCTCAATTTGTAAAGACCGCCGGTCTATTGGCCGATAAAACTCCTGTAGCGTTTCCTTCAATGGCGATATTATCGCCTCTGGTCAAAAAAAAATCTTAAGTAGGCCGGATTAAGACCGATAAGTGAAGGGGGACGTCGTCCCCGGCGGTATGTTGCGGAAAACATAAATAGGGTCTGGTGGCTGTGAACAAAGTAAGCAAACAACTCATTCTCAAAAAGGGCAAACAGAAATTTATCTTCCGTTATGAAAGCGGTTCCGAGGATAAATTGCTCGATGTCCTTGTTGAGCAGGCAAGGAGCGGACGCACCGACTTCGACTGGTTCGATGCCGCCGTCCTGAGCTTCAAGCTTACGCAGTCACTTATCGGCCAGGCCGACGAACTCATCGGCGATAAGGTAAAAGTTAAACAATAAACCCAAAACCGCGAGGCCTTCTCGGAAGCCCGCAATTTTTACTGGCAATGACGGGTGTAATTATGGAAGACAGCTTAATTATCCAGGATTTCCTAAACTATCTCCAGTTCGAAAAACGTTTCAGCCCTCATACGGCCAAGTGCTATGGCGTTGACCTGCTGCAGTTCAGTGGGTTTCTCACCGCCCGAAGTGACACCGGCTCCTCCGGCTCTGATATGCACAGCCATGACGATGCGCTTGGTTCGCACGACTCCGGAACAGCCACGGCTGTAGCGGCTCGTCCCAAGGTCGATGTTGACCACCTCCTGGCTTCTGTCGATGTCAACGCCGTGAGAAGCTATCTCGTTGTCTTGAACGAGAAGCAGTACTCCAAGGCCACCATCGCACGCAAGCTGGCTACGCTTCGCAGTTTCTACAAGTTCCTCGTCAAAAGAAACCGCGTAAGCTCCAACCCGGTCGTCGGCATCCGCACGCCAAAACAGGAAAAACGGCTCCCGCGTTTCCTCGAGTATGAACAGATAAAACTTCTCCTCGAAACGCCTCCGTCCGACACCTGGCTCGGCGCCCGCGACAGGGCCATTATGGAAACTCTTTACAGCACAGGTATGCGGGTCAGCGAAGTTGTCGCGATCAACCTCGACGATGTCGACTTTTTAGGCGAAGTCGTTCACATCAGGGGCAAGGGCAAAAAAGAAAGAATCTGCCCCATCAGTTCCTCCGTTCTGCAAATCGTCCAGCACTATATGGAGTTCAGAAATAAACGCGCCCAGCTCAACGGCAACTTCGACGGCAAAGTCCTGTTCGTCAATAAGCACGGCAAACGCCTCAGCACCCGAAGCGTCCGCCGAAAAATGGATAAATACCTTAAAATGGCGGGTCTCGACCCGGCTATCAGCCCGCATACCTTGCGCCATAGCTTTGCCACCCACATGCTGAACCGCGGCGCTGACCTCCGCAGTGTTCAGGAGCTGCTCGGCCATCAGTCACTTTCCACGACCCAGATATACACGCATCTGACAACCGGCAAAATAAAGGAAGTTTACTCCGCCGCCCATCCGCGTGAGGCCGTTACGGCGGACAAGTCCGCCGCGTCGAATACAAACGACACGCAGGACGCGGACGTCTAATCACACTTTTTGAATATCCAGACAAAATAAAAGGGCCGGCTTCATCGCCGGCCCTTTTGCTTTTTTGAGGTGATTGGCTATGGCGGATTAACCTGTCTTGCTGCCGTTGCCGCCGATGTATTCGGGAACAAGCTCTTTAATTTTTGCGGCTATCGCGTCGTGCTCCCCGATTTTCGCAAGGGCCACGAGTTCCGCGATTTTCGCCCGCAGCCGGTCCCGGTCCATCGGTATATTTTTCCATATACCTATTTTCGGGTGCCTCGTCTCCTGCATATCCTCCCCTTTTATCGACAGCTCCTCAAACAGCTTTTCGCCGGGGCGCAAGCCCGTGAATACTATCTCGATATCTTCGCTGGGGCGAAAGCCGCTCAGCGTAATTAATTCCCTCGCCAAATCGACGATTTTCACCGGCTCGCCCATATCAAGCACAAAAATTTCGCCGCCTTTGCCCATCGACGCCGCCTGAAGCACAAGCTGGCTCGCCTCGGGTATCGTCATAAAGTAGCGTTTCATTTCCGGATGCGTAACCGTCAAAGGCCCGCCCTGGGCTATCTGTTTTTTGAAGATGGGGACAACCGAGCCCTCAGAGCCGAGCACGTTGCCGAACCGCACCGTAACAAAATGCGTTTTGCTTGTCCTGTTCAAATCCTGTACGTACAACTCGGCGACCCGTTTGGATGAACCCATTATGCTGGTGGGGTTTACCGCCTTGTCGGTGCTTATCATAACGAAGCTGCCCACGCCGAATTTGTCCGCCGCGTCCGCCACCGTCCTGCTGCCCACGACGTTGTTTTTAATCGCCTCTCCCGGGTTGCCCTCCATTAACGGCACGTGTTTGTGTGCCGCGGCGTGGATAATGACTTCTGGCCTGTATTTGTCGAAAACGCCTTCCACCCGGCCCTGGTCGGTGATGTCGCACACAACCGCCGTCATCGCGATATCAGGAAATCTTTCGCGAAGCTCCCGCTCGATATAAAACAGCGGATTCTCCGCCTGCTCGACAAGCAGCAGTAACTTCGGTCCGAAAAGGCATATCTGCCGGCACATCTCCGAGCCGATGGAACCGCCCGCCCCGGTAACCAGTATCGTCTTTCCCTTGATAAACGTCTCAATCGAATCCGTGTCGAGCTGAATCGCCTCCCTGCCTAACAGGTCGTTAATATCCACGTCGCGTATCTGCGATACCCTGAATTTGCCCGACGCGATATCCGTTATCGACGGCACTGTTCTGAACCGGACTTTTGTCCCCTGGCAGACCTGCACCACCCGCCTGCGCTGTTGCACTGTCGCCGAGGGCATTGCGATGGCAACCTCCTCGATATTTTTCTCCGTGCAGATTTCCGCAAGCTGTTCCACTGTCCCCAATACAGGTATATCATGTATCCATATGCCCTGCTTGGCAGGGTCGTCGTCGATAAAGCCGACCATCTCATACTCGGCCACGGACATTCGATGAATCTCACGCAGAAGCGATTCCCCTGTATTGCCCGCTCCTACAATCAAAAAACGTTTTAATCTGCCTGACTCGACCGTGCGGAATTCCTCGTAGTACAGCCGGATTGCCATTCGCAGCCCCGCCAGCAGCAACACCGTGCAGAACATATCCACCACGAATACGGCCTGGCTTACGTCGAATATGCTCGATATGCCTTTGCGTACCGGCCCAATATATAACCCCGCCACCCACAGCCCGAAAATCAACATTGTGCTGACAAGCGATGCCCGGACTATACCCGTCAAATCTGATATCCCGACGTACCGCCACCAGCCGCGATACTGTTTGAACAGCCCGAAAATCACCGTCTTGATGACAAGGACGAATACCAGCAGAGTCGGATACTGTCCAACGAGCCACTCCGCCCTGATTTGCATATTCGAGGCCACCAGAAACGACAGTATCAGTGACACCGCGAACACGACAAGATGTGCCAGCACTATCAGAGGCCTGCGAAACCGCAGCAGAATATTAGGCGCAGATTGAGGAACCGCCGGATTTACGGTTTTGTGGTTTGTCTGTGTATCTGAGTTTGGTTCAGTCATAACTTACTATCGGCAGGCCAAGCCCCAGGCATAATCTGCGGAGGTGATTCTATTGGCCGCTCAAATGGCTGTCAAGAAACTCTGCTCGCATATTTATCGGACAGTTGGTGTGGTGTTTGAAGCATCATACCATCTTTGAATTGCGACGGCTACTGTTCAATCTCGGCGGGCTGCCCCTTCGTTTTCTCCGCCTCAGTGTAAACCTGCTCCAGCGGTGTGTCGTCAACCTGGTTTCGCATCATCGCGTATATCACGGTGTTCGATGAGAAGTAAAAGCTGATTATGAAGGACGCCACCAGTCCGACGATTACAAGAGCGGAAAGATATACCAGAAACGCCGCCGCCGATTCCGACCAGTTGCCCGTGGCGGATGAGTATGCCACCAGCCGGGAGAAACTCGGCTCAGGCCAAATCGCGTTTATCTTGTCCGGAAGCCCGCGAGAACTGTCCACAAACGCTCCAAATCGAAGCCCGCGATACGTTGACCACAGCAGGAGAAACGCGAAGAACCGAACGAAGATATAACATATCGCTCCGTAAATCACCGCTATCGCCGTATAAAACCCCATACGCCACGGCCTGGCATAAACATAGTTAAAAGAGCGGCTGACCGCGTCCAAACTGTCCGAACCGTCATACGCGACCGCCGGAAACGTCAAATTGAAACCGCCAATCGCCCCTAACACAACCGCCGCTATAATTGCCCCGGCCGCCAGCGCGGGCAGCATCAAAACCCCAACTGCCAGCTCTCCCAATCCCAAAGGTATATTGCTTATCAGACCAATTACCACTACGCAGGCGCCCGCAATCGCCACGATTATCATAGGCACTATGGGCGTCCCGAAAAAACTTGTGAATCTCTTTATGCTGAATCGCAGCGACTCTGTTACTCCCGGCTTCTCGCCTCTGGCAAATTGTAACGCCGCTATCCGGCATATTGCGCCGCCGCCGACCGAAACAACGCATAAATTTATCGCCGCGAAAATCAGGCAGTAGAGCGGATGATATATAATTGCCCACTTTACCGCCCGCAGGTACTCCTCGGCGTTATTCAAAACCCCAAACGGGTCAAATGCGAAAATTGCCCTGAGCGAGTGGTGGAATTTCACAATCCCGAAACCCCACATCGTCGAAAACACCCCTTCGGTCCCAGCGTATCTTTCGATATATGAATCGACCCGTTCCGGCGCGGTCAGGAAGAGGGTAAGCTCTGTCTCAGCCCCGTTTGTGCCCGGCGTCGTCACCACCGCCTTCGGCAAATCCATAACCCAGCCGACAAGGCCCGTTGTCGCTATCATCCAGAACGCGATTATCAGCTTGCTCGGCTGTATCGCCATACGAAAGCTCTGCAATATCCTGGGAAACAGCAAGCTGTCGAGAATCCTGCCCGCCTGGTTTTCGCTGCTCATTTCGATTCCTTCCCGGCTACGGCTCGGCGCCATTAGCAATTGCCTGCACCCATGGCTTTTGCCTTCGCCGAGACGAGTCAAAACTGCTACCCTTGTTCTGCAACATGCCCCGAATCAATGCTGCAATCCTGTGGCTGTATTATTGGCCGGTTACTCCGGCTTGTCAATCGTTTTCGGTTTTGTCCGGCTGTGACGCGGCGATCTCTCCTTTTGCCGTTTCTTCGCTGATATCCTCCGCCTCCTCCGGCCTTACTTCCGCCGGTATCCTGTAATCCCCGTCAAACCATTTGCCCAAATCTATCATCCTGCATCGATTGCAGCAGAAAGGATAAAATCCGCCCTCCCGGCTGCTCTGCCGGCTCGCCTTATCCATAACCTTGCGACATACTGGACATCTGCTTTTCATATCGTCCTCTAATTTACCATTCTCTCGTCCTGATATAAAGCCCGCAGTCCTGTTTCCCTTCGCTTGACACATCCGGCAGGGGGGCGTATTATCTGCGCAGAAATCCCTTTTTGGAGTGATAAACTATGGCTAAACTTAAAAGCTGGGAACACCGCCTCGCGGGGGCGCCCGACCGACTTATGGTTGATTTCGTTGAGTCCCTGAGCATCGACAAACGGCTTTACAAATACGATATCGCCGGCTCAATCGCGCATGCGCAAATGCTGGCGCAACGCAAACTCATTACCAAAAGCGAATTTGCTAAAATCAAACGAGGCCTGGCGCGAATCGAGCGGGAAATCGCCGAGGGCAAATTCAAATTCGACAAGACATACGAAGATATTCATATGGCTATTGAAAATGCCCTTGTCAAAAAAATCGGTAACGCCGCAAAAAAGCTGCACACGGGTCGCAGCCGAAACGACCAGGTCGCTACCGACCTGCGACTCTGGCTGCGCGACGAGATTGATATTATCCAGGCCAAAATCACCGGCCTGCAAAAATCGCTTGCCGCCAAGGCGGCCAAATATACCGATGACGTAATGCCCGCATATACCCATCTTCAGCGGGCACAACCCATCGTAATCGCGTCGTATCTGCTGAATTTCGTCGAGCAGCTTCAGCGGGATTTTATCCGTTTGGGCAATTGTCAGCAGTTGGTTAGTATTTCGCCTCTTGGCGCGGGCGCGATTGCCGGCTCGACTCTGCCTTTGGACAGAAAGTCCACCGCCAAACAATTAGGTTTCTCTGATATGGCTTATAACTCAATCGACGCCGTCGGCGACCGGGACTTCTGCGCGGAATTTATCTTCGATTGCGCCCTGATATCGACGCACTTGTCTCGATTGAGCGAGGACCTGATAATTTTCTGCTCCAACGAATTTAGTTTCGTTCACATTGCCGATAGTTTCTGCACATCGTCGAGTATGATGCCGCAGAAACGCAATGCCGACGCCCTTGAGCTTGTTCGGGGCAAATCAGGTCGGACTTATGGCGCTCTTATGGGGATGTTAACCTTATTAAAGGCGCAGCCCACCGGCTACAACCGCGATATGCAAGAGGATAAGGTTCATATATTCTCCGCCGCCGATACAATCAGCCAATGCCTCGATATGGTCTCCGCCGTCGTCGCGCATACGACCTTTGACACTAAGCGAATTGCCTCAGGTCTCGACGCCGGCTTTTTGGACGCGACATCGCTGGCGGAATATCTCGTTCGAAAAGGTGTCCCGTTCCGGCAGGCCCACGGCATAGTCGGCTCTCTGGTCGCGCACTGTGAAAAGCAGGGTACTAAACTCGCTGACCTGAAACTCGCCGAGTTCAAAAAATTCTCTCCAAAAATAAAGGCCGATGTTTATAAATCGTTAGGCGCCGCCAATGTTGTCGCGAAATACGTTACAATTGGCTCAGCAGGCCCAAAACAGGCCAAAGAACAAATCGCCTTCTGGCAAAAGCAATTAGCCAAACGATAAAGAGAAAAAAAGGTGTCAGGAACCTTTTTTATTTAATCCAAAAAACGATGAGTAACGGCGAAGACATTATTACCGGCTGGTTTGCCCGGCAGCGAAATCTGCCCGCCTGTGATTTCCCCATCGGTATCGGCGATGATATGGCGGAAATTCGCCTTGCTGACTCCCGTAAGGGATGCTGCGCAGGCGTCTCTGTCCTCATCACAACTGATATGCTCCTCGATGGCGTTCACTTCGACTTAAAAACCGCAACCCTTGAACAGGTTGGCTACAAGGCAATGGCGGCAAGTTTGAGCGACTGTGCCGCTATGGCGACGATTCCAGTTGCAGCCGTGGTTAGTGTCGGTTTGCCCATTAGTTTTGGCCAGGCCCAGCTTAAAGAGCTTCACTCAGGCATTATCGCTGCTTGCGATAAATTTAATTGCCCGCTCATTGGAGGCGACATCACCAAGTGGGCCGACGCGAGTAAATTCGCAATCAACGTCGCGATGCTTTCAAGACCAGCGGGAAATCCGCCTGTTCGCAGAAACGGGGCAAAAGTCGGCGATGCAATCTGCGTTACCGGCTCGCTCGGCGGGGCGTTGCTTGGCAAACACCTGAATTTTGTGCCTCGCGTCAAAGAGGCCCTGAAAATCACGTCATTGGTCAAGCTCAATTCGATGATGGATATAAGCGATGGCCTTACAAGCGACCTCAATCGTATCTGCTCCCAAAGCCGGGTCGGCGCGATTATCGATGCTAATTCGATACCCATATCCCCCGATGTGAAAACGACTCCTGACCCCTTTTTCGCCGCGCTCAATGACGGCGAGGATTTTGAGCTGCTTTTCACATTGGCCGAAGACAATTGCGGCAGGTTGTTGAAACAGTGGAATGATTCTGTGCCGATTACCAGAATCGGAACGGTTACCGATACAGGCAAAATGCAGATAAAAATGCCAGACGGCAAAATTACGGATTTGAAGCCCTCCGGCTACGACCATTTGAAGTGATTGATTATTTAAGATGACTATTGAAGAGATAACAAATTCGGCGGAGCAGACCGTTAAGTTTGGCCAGAAGATTGGCTCGCAACTGAAGGGAGGGGAGGTCATCGCGCTGGTTGGCCCGTTGGGTGCTGGTAAAACGCATTTGATTAAGGGAATTGTCGCGGGCCTCGGCGCAGAAGACGCAGCCAACAAAGTCACCAGCCCGACATTCGTTCTTGTAAATGAGTATTCTGGACGTCTTGAAGTTTATCATATAGATGCTTATCGCCTCGATTCAATCGCCCAGTTCGAGCAAATCGGCTTCGACGATTATTGTCATCCCGGCTCGGTTGTTTTAATTGAATGGGCCGACAAAATTGAAAAGGCGCTTGCCGGCGTCAATTTTATCAAAATTGAACTTGCTCATATCGGCCCTGCAAGCAGGTCAATCCGCGTCATCAACGCTCCCGACTACATACATTTCTAAGCCAGCTAATTTGGGCGAAGCGATATTTTCGGTCCTTGTCGTAAAAATAATTGCATTTAGTCCTATATTGCACCGCCAAAAATTTGGCACTTCGGATTACATCGCGTATACTTTAGGTGAACACTGGCTACATCAATATCAAACAGGGGGATGCAGCCATTATAACAGGGGATCGGCTGGGGGGCCGCATCAGGAGGAACTAACCGGCCCGCCACAAATACGGCGGGTAAACTTTGTGTTCGAGTCCGGTTTATTACGAGGGAAGCCGTTTTACACTCACGGCTTATGGGGTGAATTGCAATGACTAAAGCGAGAATCGGTTTTGCAATGATTCAGGTTTCTCTGGTGGGAGCTATTTGCAGTGTCGGCGCGGGTATCCTTTCTCCTGATTTTAGCGCACGCGGCACAGGAGTCGAAGAGTCCCGCTTCCTGGCTGACCTTCAAACGGTTCGTTGTCAGCTCGAACTCTACAAAATCCAGCACAACGAACAGTTCCCTCCCACTGAGACCTACGCCAGCTTCGAACAGGCCCTCACAATAAAGGGCGCCGATAATCGCGGGCCTTATCTGTCTTCGATGCCTGCGAATCCGTTTAACGGCAACAGCAGCGTCCGATTCGAAAATGGCCCAAGCACCGCCGGCTCGGGAAAAGCGGGGTGGGTTATCAATATCGCTACCGGCGATATCAAGGCCGACGATTCTGCCGTCCACGCGGCTTTATAATAAATAAACATAATCACACTCGTTAACCCGCCACCCATCTCATTTGGGCGACGGGAGAAGATGAACTCGCTGATTAACATTCCTTCAGCGAGTCATTCTTTTTTATGGCCTGCCTTTATTTTATGTCCGGTTCCCGACCTTTTCGCATTGCGCCTGCATCGTCTCATAAAAAAACGCCGTCGGCGTTTATTATCGGCCCTTGACTGTTCCCAAAACCGTCGTCTGCTCCGAATAACTTTCCCGCCTTTGTGCCTTACCAGTTTGCAGGAAGGGCTTTCCTGCCCGAAGGGGGTCTGCCTTATGGCCAACTTCCTTACATTTATGCAGGTTAAGAACCCTCCCGCACAGGCCGAAGAATCTCCAGATAAACTAATCGCTGACTGTCTAATAAACGTCGAGCAGGGCATAGAAAGGGCCAAAGAATGACACCGAGAAAAGTTTTGGTTGTCGATGATGAAATTCATATCGTTCACGTCGTCGCGATAAAACTTCGCAACAACGGCTATGAACCCATAACCGCCTGCAACGGGCAGGAGGCCTACGACCTGGCCTGCCGTGAAAACCCGGACATCATCATCGCTGATTATATGATGCCTGTGATGACCGGCCTGGAGCTTCTCGAAAAACTCCGCGAAAACGAAACCACTAAGAATATTCCTTTTGTTCTGCTGACGGCCAGAAATTTCGCGATAGACGATGTCAACCAGCAGCGGCTGAAGGTCTCCCAGTGCATCACTAAGCCGTTCAGTCCCAAAGAGCTGCTGCGAAACATAGAAGACATCCTCTACCAGAAGGAGTTGGTAAATCAAACGTGATGATTGGCACGGGGGAGGCAGTTCCGGGATTGCCGCGTTTGGTATTCGCCCGACCCCACCCCATACATGGAGCAGTTTATGCCCGACACATTGACAGCAGGTTTGACAGCATCTGAAATGCGTGAGCTAAAGGATTTTGGAGCCCGGCTGGCCGCGCTCGGCGTCAATTTCGCCGTCTGCGACTTCGAAGGCCGGCCTCTCCTGCTCTGCAAGACGGGCGGTTTCGAAGCCGACCCCGCGCGATTAGCCAAAATCGCCCGCGATTGCCTAAAAAATCTTCCGAATAAAAAAGAGGAACCCCAGGATGATTCTTCGCCTTCGTCCGCCAGCAGGTATCTTTCCGCTATTCTTGTTCCTCTGACGGGCACTAAAAAACAGGCCGGCTTCGCCGCGGTCATAGACCTCGGCGGAACCCCCGATACGAACAACCAGCAGCAGGCACACATTCTTTCGGAACTGCTCCGCCTGTTTAAGGAAAAATTCGTCTCCCAGCGAAAGTCCACGGAGCAGATGGATATGATAAGCTCCGAACTGGCGCAGACCTACGAAGAGCTGGTCCTGCTCTACAAAATAAGCACCAATATGGAAATCGTCGAACCCGACGCAAACTTCCTCCAGATGGCCTGTGACAGCTTGACCGAAATCGTCAGCGTCGAAGGCATCGCCATCCTCCAGGAAAAAACCGTTGATGATAAGTCCCGCTTTGTCCTTATCGCCGGTGCTGGCGTCATCGATATCGACGACCGCACAACCTCGCTTCTCTACAGCCGGCTCCAGCAGGAAATGAACAAGGGCAAAGAGGTACTCCTCGATAGCGAAGTCGATGCGCCCTTCAGACACGAATGGCCCAAAAACATTCGGAACGTCATCGTTGTCCCTCTGTCCGGCAGAAATAAGAATCGCTCCTCGCAGGAAGCAGGCCCGCGACGGCCCGGCGCAAACCGCGTCATCGGTATGCTCGTTGCTGTTAACCGCTTAGACAAACCCGATTTCGACTCCACCGACGCCAAGCTCTTCACCTCCGTCGCCAGCGAATGCGCCGTCTTCGTCGAGAACAACCGCCTCTTCAGCGACCTCAAGGAATTATTCATCGGCTCCCTCAAGGCATTGACCAGAAGCATCGACGCCAAAGACCGCTACACACGCGGTCATTCCGAAAGAGTCGCCTTCATCTCCAAGTGGATTGCCGAACAACTTGCCGAAGACGAAAACCTCGACCAGGAGCAAATCCACAAAATTTATCTTGCCGGCCTTCTCCACGACATCGGCAAAATCGGCATAGACGAAAAATTGCTCTGCAAAACCGGACGCATCACCGCACGCGAGAAAAATAAAATGAGAATGCATCCCTCGATCGGAGCAAACATACTCGGCGGCATCAAACAGATGCGAGACATCATCCCCGGCGTTCTTTATCACCACGAACGCGTTGACGGCAAAGGATACCCATCAGGTCTCAAGGGCGACCAGATTTCCCTTATGGGAAAAATCGTCGGCCTCGCTGACTGCTTCGACGCCATGACCTCTGAACGCGTCTATCAGGACGTAATGACCGTCGAAAAAGCCGTCGCCGAAATCGAAAAACGGCTCGGCACCCAGTTCGACGAAAAAGTCGCCACCGCCTTTCTCAAAAGCGACGTTTACCACCTCTGGGACCTTATGAAAGAGGGCGCCGTCAAGACATACGGCGCGGACGACTTCTCCCAGTATGGCTCCGTTGCCGTCGGCACCCTTATTACGTAATCCTTCCCATCGTAAACCCGCGCGGTTATCTGGAAACGCCTCCTGACGTAAATCGTATCTTTATTACACTTTTTAGTCGGTTGCCTCTTGCAGACCGCCCAAAAACTGCTAAAATGCCGGTTTTACAACTTTTGGCTCTTTAAGACAGATTGTAATCACGACCCCGGCAGGCCAAACCGGGATTCCAAGAAAGGGTTTATTTGAAAAATGCTGGCAAAAACGAAAAAGAAAGATATCGTTCATAACTTCGAACTCCACGAGGGTGATACCGGTTCACCTGACGTACAGATTGCCCTGCTGACCGAAAAAGTCAACGAGCTTACCGAGCATCTGAAGAGCCACCGCAAGGACCACTCGTCCAGACGCGGCCTGCTCAAGATGGTCGCCACAAGGGCGTCGTTGCTCAAGTACGTCGGCAAAAAAGACCCGAAACGCTATCGTGACATCATCTCCCGGCTCGGTTTGAGGAAATAGTCCAAAACTCTTGCCATCGCCGCACGCCGTCTTTACGCGCTGCGCCCTGGCTTCTTATGAGGTAGCTTATGTTTAATCTGATCAAAGTCGAAAGAGAAATCGCGGGCAGAACTTTATCCATCGAAACCGGCAAAATCGCCAGGCAGGCCGACGGTGCTGTTGTCGTCCGCTATGGCGAAACAGTCGTTCTCGTCGCTGCAGTCGTCGCGCCGCCTCGCTCCGAAGATATCGATTTCTTCCCGCTCTCCGTCGACTATCGTGAAAGACACAGCGCGGCCGGAAAATTCCCCGGCGGCTTCATCAAACGCGAAGGAAGACCTTCCACCAAGGAAACACTCACTTCAAGGATGATTGACAGGCCTCTGCGGCCGCTCTTCCCCGACGGCTATTTTAACGAAGTTCAGATTATCGCCTCAGTCCTCAGCGCCGACAAGGAAAACGACCCTGATGTTCCGGCGATGATAGGAGCCAGTGCGGCCCTGACCATCAGTAAAATTCCCTTCAACGGTCCCACGGGCGCCTGCCGTGTCGGACGCGTTAATGGCGAGCTTGTTATCAACCCCACCCATACGCAGATGGAGCAGAGCGATTTGAACGTATTAGTCGGCGGGCGAAAAGACGCTATCAATATGATTGAGGTTGCCGCCAAGGAATTGCCCGAGGCCGTTATCGCCGACGCCGTCAAATTAGGACACGAAACTGTAAAAATAGTCTGCGAACTAATCGATGAGCTTCAAAAGAAAGTCGGCGTCCCAAAGGATACGCCCGATGTATTCGAAATCGACGAGAATCTCTGCTCGAAAATGCGCTCACAAATCGCCGACGAACTTCGCGGTCTCAAACTGATACCGGTTAAACAACAGCGAAGAGTCGCCGTCAACGAATTGCTCGAACGGCTCATCGAACAGTACTGCGAGGCGGAATCAGCCGATGAAAAACCGAATCAGACAATGATTAAACGGATTTTCGATAAGATTGAAGGCGAAATCATCCGCGACCTCGTCCTCAAAGGCAAACGGCTCGACGGCCGGGGCTACGACGATGTCCGCCCCATCACCTGCGAAGTAGGCCTTTTACCCCGCGTCCACGGCTCAGCCCTTTTCACCCGCGGCGAAACCCAGGCCCTTGTCACCATCACCCTGGGCACAATTCGGGATGCCCAGATTATCGACGGCCTCCTCGACGAATATTCCCAGAGCTTTGCCCTGCATTATAACTTCCCGCCGTTTTCCGTCGGCGAAGTCAAGCCGATGCGAGGCCCGGGCCGTCGCGAAATAGGCCACGGCGCCCTCGCCGAACGCGCACTCGAAATGGTCAGGCCGCCCGAAGAAGAGTTCGCCTATACGATAAGAATCATCTCCGATATTACCGAATCAAATGGCTCAAGCTCAATGGCCTCGGTCTGCGGCGGCTCGCTCGCCCTGATGGACGCCGGCGTCCCGATTAAAAAGGCAGTTGCCGGCATATCAGTCGGCCTTGTCACCGCCGACGACGGCCGATACGTCCTGCTCACCGATATCCTCGGCGACGAAGACCACCACGGCGATATGGATTTCAAAGTCGCAGGCACCACCGAGGGCGTTACCGCGGTCCAGCTCGATATTAAAGCCGATGGCCTCCCGCATAACATTATGGTCGAGGCGATGGAAAAGGCGAAACACGCCCGGCTCAAAATACTCGCCACTATGTCGCAGGCAATCGATAAGCACAGACCAGAGCTTAGCGTTTACGCGCCGAAACTTGTTACCGTTAAAATCGACCCCGAATTTATCGGCAAAATCATCGGCCCGGGCGGCAAAAACATCAAGGCCCTCCAGGAACAGACCGATACCACAATCGAAATCGAGGACGACGGCACCGTATTCATCAGTTGCGTCGGCGGCGACGGCCACCTCAAGGCAAAGGCAATGATTGAGGCGATGACCCAGGCGCCCAAGGTAGGCACCATTTATCCCAATGCCAAAGTCGTTTCCATCAAGGATTTCGGCGCGTTTGTCGAGTTCATCCCCGGCCTCGAGGGCCTCTGCCACATCAGCGAGTTAAGCGACGGGTACCTCAAGAGCGTTGACGCAATATGCAAAATGGGCGATATAATCCCCGTCAAACTTTTGCTTGTCGATGACCAGGGCAGGTTCAAACTCTCTCGCAAAGCAGCGATGGCGGAACTCGGCCTATCCGACAAAAAAGACCAGAAAAAATAAACCTCATTATGTTTAGCCGTTGTCGAAACGACAACGGAATGGTTTAGCCCTTCGTAGCGAAGCAAAACGGCGGGGGCCTCCACTATCAATGTTCTCGCGAAGCGCCGCAGCAGGGGGCCCATGTTTAGCCCGGCAACTTTATTGCCGGGTCCTGCCTCCGTAACTCAAAACCAAACACTTAAAACTCAAAACTATATCCCGCTTTCCCCTTGCTTTTCCGCCCAAATTGTTTATTACGTTATTGTCTCTAACGGTTTTACCCAAAAAGATAAGGGGTAAGAATGAGAAAGAACGATGGCATTCAATTCGGAAATTTTTCCCAAAACGGCAATTTTGCGCAATCGCCGCGATCTAAACACTCACAATTTTTTCAGGAGGAGTTTTATGCAAGCGTATTTGAAAACATTTGTTTTTATCTTTTGTCTAAGTCTTTGCTCTATGCCCTGTTTTGCGGCGTGTCTCTCGATGGATTTCACGGGTGACTATCGGATTGACTTTGCCGGCTTTGCGGTGCTCGCAAGCCAGCGTCCGACCGACAATAACATAATTCCACCTTCGGATGTGAATATGGTTTCTATCCCCGGCGGAACGTTTCTGATTGGCGACAATCTGAACGATGGAGTTTCATATGAAAAACCTGTCCATACTGTAACATTAGATTCGTTCTATATCGGCAAATATGAGGTAACCAATCAGCAGTATTGCGCCTATCTAAATTCCGCCTTGCGTCAGGGCTTGATTACAGTTACAAGTGGCGCAGTCTATAAGGCCGGTTCTGGGACAAGTTATCCTTATTGCGATACATCCACATCTTCTTCATACAGCCAGATTGCTTATAGCGAAGGAGTATTCAGTGTTCGAACCAAAGGCGGGAGAAATATGTCCAATGACCCTATGGCACTGGTTAGCTGGTACGGTTCAGTTGCCTATTGTAACTGGCGTAGCCAGCAGGAGGGCAAAGAGCAGTGTTATAATCTTTCCACCTGGTCATGTGATTTTAACAAAAAAGGCTATCGACTTCCAACAGAAGCGGAATGGGAATATGCGGCCAGAGGTGGTTTATCCGGCAAACGCTTCCCGTGGGCAGACCCAAATATTACGCAAAGCCAGGCCAATTATTGCAGCAGTTCCAATTATTCCTATGACATCAGTCCCACACAAGGCTATCATCCTGCATGGAGTTCGGGGGGGATAACGCCGTATACATCTCCAGTGGGCAGTTTTTCCGCCAATGGCTATGGATTATATGATATGGCAGGAAATGTCTGTGAGTGGTGCAATGACTGGTTTTCGAGCACGTATTACAGTTCCAGTCCGACAAACAATCCGACTGGACAGACTTCGGGCAACTCTCGTGTTCTTCGCGGCGGCTGCTGGGAATGCCGCGCCAACCACAGTTGTATCGCAAGCCGTGATCACTGCCACCCAAACTTCCGGTACTATCACCAGGGATTCCGTCTTTCCCTGGACTTAAATTAAACTTTGCTCTTTATTCTTTAGCCCTTTTCGGGGAACAGGGGCGTAGCCGGTGTGAACCCGCCACGCTTCTTCTGCTCGGCTTGGGTGCGGTCATGCTGAGAAGGAGATGTTGATTAGAACCAGTCCTCGTATAACCTATTGACACCAGTCATTCAATTCAGTTGTGGTCACAGTGGCCATCGGATATATAAAATGTTTGTGTTTTTCGCAATTTTTGTAAGTCTTTGATATTAACCGTGTTATGAATTCCCACTTTTTGGATTTTATGAGCTATTTAGCCTTCGGGTTGTAGTTGGGTTGTATGCTTCGGATGAGTTTTTATATACTACGCCGTGTCATGTAGTTAAGTTCGATATTTGATTTCATCTTAATTATTTTTGTGGAAAGTCACCATAGTAAATGAATGCGGCGGCAAAACACATTCCCACTTACTATTTCCGCTGGGGCCAACTAGGATTTTCTGCAATCCGGCAACATTTGAAGACAATGCAACGGCCGTAAATGTAATTGCCTCCGCTTTTGCTGGAGTAAAGCCGCTAATGTTCACCTCGGCTCGAGCTGCATTTCCATCTCCTGACTTATGGAGCAAATATACCCATAAGGTATTGCCGTCGGTGCTCAGAACTGAAACCGGTCTAATATGCGCCAGACTGGTCGTGCTGGTCACAAGTTGCTGGCCGAGAGCATTTTTATACAGCTTAAAAACCCAGGAACTTGGGGTCGGCTGATGCGCTGTATCGTCAAGTACTGTGCGAAAATCTCCGCCAAGAGTACCATCCCAAGTCAGAGGCCAGATACAGGCCATCTCAAGCCCGCCCTCAATAAATTGCCCTATCATCTCCGCCTGCATCAAGGCATGCTGGAATCGAGAAAAGCGATTATCATGCGTAGGCGCGATGTTCCACTCCAGAGCCGCAAGCTTGCAGTTATAGCTGACACCGTTAATGTTTTTGATTTTGTCGTAAAATCCTTTAATCTCGTCAGCATAACTTGGCCCGATGTATTTTGAGTCTATACAATCACCGCACCACTCGCGCACTTTCATCGGGTTTTCACCAAGCCACATATCCCATGTCGCATAGTCCCATGCCCAGTACCAGTGCACATCAGCTATATCAAAATACGCGCCCGCCATTTCAAACAGCGTTTTCCATGCGTTCCAATAGCTGGTAACACTTAGTTTGTTTTCCCAGTTTACTATAATTTTTATATTCGGGTCGACGGCCTTCATTGCCGCTCCGAATTGCACGATATAGCCTGCATATTCAGAGTAGCTTATAGGCCCGGAATTGGAATTATAGTAAGGCTCGTTATCAAGATACCAGTATTTGACGTTGTAATTATGGTCCTTGCAGTACTGAACCCAGCGAACGGCCTCATTGACGCTGTCCTGGATTCGATTGTATTTTTTACCCGACTGAATATTGACGCCTATCAGCGGCTCGGCTCCAACAGCCCTGCATTTGGCGATATAATCATCAGTATTCATGTACGCATTAGTCGGCGTATATGTGGCGCCCGGCTCCCATAAGTCGGTATTCCAATGTGAGTAAGGAATTTCCCAGTGAAACTTTGAAGTCTCAACTCCTCCCGGATAACGAAGCATTCCGACCCCCCAATTATTGAGGTAGCCGGCCATATTGCCGTCAGCCCAGATCGCATCATTATCATAATACCAAGCCGTATTGGTACCGGTTAACAAAGAACTGACATCGCCCTTGATCGTATTTGCATCAACTGTAATAAACACTTGTTCCGACGGCCAGAGCCAATCTTCTGCGAAAATCACCAGATCTGCTATGTTGACAACACCGTTACTATCCAGGTCATAAATCCCACTAAAATCAGGCTCGTCCGATTTGGTCTGCCAGGCATCGGCCAATTCTGCATAGTCACAAAAGTTTATCCTCGCATCGCCGCTGAAATCAGAAAATGGTATATAGTTGCAGTCACCAGCATACGGCAGCACAGACAACCTGATTTCATCAAAATAGACCGTTCCCATGCCGCCGGGCTGTAAATTATCTTTGTCGCCAAAACCAATGATAATCCTCTTAATCTTGCTCAAATTCACGCTGCCATCGTTGAAATCCCGCAACTTAATATTCCAGGCATTCCACCATTCCTCTTCCTGCTGGATTATGTCATTGGCATCTCCGCCATAAGCAACCGTCGCATTGACATCATTAACATCTTTAAGAACAACATACATTCTCTCAGGTGCATTATTTTTACTGCCATGAAAAAATAATCCCAATACTTTAGCGCTGCTGCTCCAATCCTGGGCAGAAGCATATTGATAATAAATTTCAGAATAATGCGTCGCACCACTGTTGTTGTAGACACAACTCATTGACTTGCTGCCGCCGTGAATCATTCTAGTTTCAAGATTAACCGTTGCATTAGCCTCGCCATTGGAACTGTCGTGCCAGGAAGCTCTCAGATTCGCAGCATCCGTATATGACTCAAAATTATCTATAAGAAAATAACCGGCTGTACCTGTTATCTTCGTCCGATTAGTTACTGAGTTATAGTCCACCACTACTCTGCCTGTGTTGTTGTAAGCTGTGATCCAGCCGCTGGCAACATAGGGGTTGACTGCCCCTCTTTTATCACCGCTTAATATTAAGGTGCCATTGTTGATGTCTATCGGGCCGCCTGCGTTCATACTCAGACTTCCCGCATTAATAGTCCCTCCGTCCAGATTTAATTTTCCCGTTCCGCCAGAATTTTTTGGGACATACAATGTTCCTGAAATGGTTATTGTCCCACCGCTCATGTTGACTGTCCCGATGCCGTCACGGCCAACGTAGAAGTCCCCGCTCGCTGTAACCGTGCCGCCGCTTATGTTAAATTCACCTCTGTCGAGGACGGTGCTGTTGTAGTTTCCGATTTCAAAATTGCCGCCGATTTGCAACACGCCACCTGTCATGTCCAGGTAACAGGTGTTTGGCACAAAATTCTGCCAATCCGGCAAAGTGAGCTTGACACATACCGCGGCAGTTGATGAATCGATTGTGCAGCGCACATTACCATTGTTAAGGTTTGCCCAATCTGCTGCAGAAGGCGGCAACTGTGCGCCATTCCATGTAGCCCAGTTGCCGGCCACCCGCCATAGGCCGGTGGTCTGAAAATAGGCCTGTCCCGCTGCTAAAACGTTACCTGCCAAAGCCAACGACAAAACAAGTAACAACAATAAAGACAGCCCTTTGCTTTGGTTCGCATAATCGCTTCCTTCTTCCACAAGCAGCACCCAATTTTTTAACCTTTCCCAGTGTAGGCTATATCTACTTCAATTCGTGGCAAGATTATCCCTGCCTCAACGTTGTCTGCCGGCCATCAGGCCGGCAGACAACGTTGAGAATCCAGACAAAAATATCTACACTTCCGTTATGGAAGAGTGGTAAGCCATTGCGATGCCAGTTCAGCATAGTCCCTGAAGTTAACAATACCATCTGCATTAAAGTCGGCGTCGTTGAAGCCGACCGCCAGCCAATTGTCACATAAGATTTTAAGGTCTTTGTAATCTATGAAACAATCACTATAAAGGTCAGCGCCAGCCCCACAATCTGATGTTGCAAAAAGCGTGGTAGTATTCGCATCCGAGTCATATACCACCTCCAGCGTATAGTTAGGGGCGCCGGCATTAATCTTTCCCGATGATATGTAATCGTTAATTTGCGATATCTGGTTGCCATCCACAATCAGTTCGCCTTCGGTAACATAGACAAATCCGTTTGCATCCATAGTAAACACGTTGGCATCAATAATCCCGCCATCAAGATTAACCGTTCCCTTTGCACCTGATACACTATTACCTTCCGGTATAAACAGTACAGCGCAAGTAATTGTGCCGCCGGTTATATTTATGGTTCCTGTTCCGCCGGTCAGCGTACCCCAGTCGTTTCCGCGTCCTCCGACAGAGAGATTGTGGTCAACTATTATAGCACCTGCTTGCAAATCAAGAATACCGGTGTCTACAAAGGTTTTTGGTTTGGCAATATCAAGCTTTATGCCGCAGCGACCGATTACAAAATTCTTGTGAATATAAAGTTCGCCTCCGACCATAAGTAAGGTGACGGGTTTATTGCAATCTGATGTTGGGTTCTGCCAGTCAGGCAACCAGAGGTCATTACATTCAGCCCTGGCAGCACCTACGTTGTTATTATCGATGATAGGCGGATAATTGGCATCCCCCCAGTTAAGGTTAACAATTTCATTAGGTCCCGGTATGACCATATCATAATCACCCACGCTGTTGTACCAGTTACGGGGTTCATTCCAACGACAATCGATGGATTGATCATAAGCCTCGTCCCCTTTCCAGTGCATATCCGCCCACTCTTTACCGTTGATATCATGACCGGCATAGCAGCTCGTTCCCAAAAACAACATAAGACCAATTACTAATACTATCTTATTTTTATCCATAACAAAACCTCCCTAATTAGCATGCCATAAAATTATATTTATGCATTTTGTCGGCATAACAACTTGACAGGAAATGCCACTTTGCGATTAAATCCGGCCATTTTGCACAACATCAAGACGAAACACCGCTACATCTCAAAAAAACACTCTAAAATGAATTAAAAATAATATATCAAAGTTTCAGCTACCCAGTAACCTCTCAAACTCGAACGGCGGTTTCTTAAGACTGATCCATACTCATTCTAAGATCACTATCTCAACACTATCCGCTTAAGAAACCGCCATTCTAAAACCATCCTCGAATCAAATCACAACAATGTACCAACTTCTTTTCGAGTGGTTATTAACCTTTCCTGCGCCTTGAGATTATCAGACCACCAACACCCAGCAAAAAGAGCGTCACAGGCTCTGGAACTGTTATTAAAGTATTGCCAGTATATTCTCCGCTGGTCATATAATTGGCCTGTCCGGAGATCCAACCGGAGCCTATGTAACCACCGACGAGAACTGTCTGATCACCCAGCAATACAACCTTGCCTGTGCCGGTTATGTCCAGCAACCCATTCGCAGTCATCTCAATACTGGCAGCAGTAATAATACCGCCGCTGAGATTTACTGTACCCGTGGAGATAGCATACTTACCAATTTGCAGATTGCCAACAACATTAATTGCGCCATCGCTCATGTCCAAAAGGCCGGTTGCTCCGGTACCGGACCACGGGTTATCGCCCCCAACAGCAAACGCCCCACCGGCTGAGATCAGGCCGCCACTGACGGTCAACAGACCATCATTGTCTGTGCCGCCAATGCCTACACTGATATCACCACCGATAGCAATACTTCCGCCAGTTACTTCGAGCGAATGGTCAGCCCAATAACCGACATTCAAAACAGCGCCCACGCCTGCTGTGCCGGTATTAACGAGGATTGGATAGCCCGGACGATTTAAGTGAATAGTATCGGCAGCAGTTGGCACACCCAAAGTGGGAACCCATCCTGCATCTGCAGGCCACTTGACCCAGTTATTTCCATTGCTCCAGTAAACATCCTCGCCGGGGCCATAATTCCATGGCGGCGAGTTGCCGGGCTCTCCGGCACCTATCCAATAGACCTCGTACGCAGATGCCACATTGAACAGTGCCAGAAGTAATACAATAGCTACTGCAAAAATTTTTGTCTTCATCCTTCACTCCTCTATCTTTCTTCTAACAACAATAATCTTGTTTTGGTTTTGGCAACGCACCAAAACCTCTTATTGTCTCAAACGAGCATCTTATGCCCAGCAACACACCAGGCGACTTTCACCCTTATAATATGCTCATTTTTCAACTCTCAACAGCTACCCTCTCACTATAAGAACTGAGTTGCTACTTCATCCAATCCGGCCACGTTACCGTGGGAATTTTATATTCTCTGTGCCACTTTTGGTCCCACAATTGTCTTAACAGCACATCCCTAACTGAGCTATCCATATATACGATGTTTGTTTTTTTATTGTGTCGCAAGATGCAAGAACGGCCCTGGCCGGCTGGGTTGTCAAGAAACGCTGCCGCAGGAAAGGCCGGTGGTTGCTCAGTGTCTGTACACCATAATTCCATCCAGTACGAATCCAAGAAAAGTGGTATATTGCTTGTGTTTTTGACATCTGGTCCCCTCCAGTAGGCATTTCGCAATTTAACGAAAATAGGTGTATTGGGCAATGGATTGCAAATCCATGCATTTATGCCGTAACTACCATAATCTCCAGCCTCCACCGCCCAGCCGGGGTCCTTCGAAAAAATTCCCCATGCTTCGGTTGCTGAGAGACAATTGATGTTGCTATTCGGGCTATCCCCTAAACCGGCGAACTTCATGGCATTAGGACAAAGGCGAAGCTTTGGGTTCATATAATATCGCCGAAGTGCCGACGGCCACTGGTCACTCGCCTTGGTTAGCGCACTGCCCATCCACCCGGCAAAAAAACGGCCATTATTGTCGCTGCTATACTGTAGAAACACAACTCCCCACTGTCTGAGGTTGGATTTACACGCCGCCTGTTTGGCTTGCCCCCTTGCTTTATGCAATGACGGCAGCAATATCGACATCAGCAGCGAGATAATTGAGATTACCACCAACAGCTCTACAAGTGTAAACGCTCTTTTTCCTGCCATAATATAAACCTCATATACTTTAAGACTTCAAGAGACAACTTAACGACTTACTTTAAGATGCGACTAAAAGTCCTTGAAATTAACTCGGCCATCGCCAATAAGGTCAACTCCTTTATAAGAACAGTAAAAAAACCTCTGCTTCTATCTATTTCTTATTCTAAAGCTATTTACACTGCAAAGTAAGACCACTTTGCGTTTTTATACAACCATTTTGCGCATCGAAGGAAAGTACGAATACACCGTTCCGCTGACAAGATATGCTCTATCCGGGATGGTTCGTGCAGATTACTCATTTCGTTGGACTTTTTTTACTCGCCTCTTCTAATTTACTGAAACCACACCCAGGGCACCTGTCGGCATAATCCTCGACACTGCCAAAAACATAAAAAAATACCGCCTGACATTTCTCGCATTTCACAGCTCTAAAAAGGCTTTCTTTGCCGCATTTTTTGCAAGCAATCGGCGGCATGCCCCTATTCCCTTTCCCTCTCATCTTTGTGTCCACAAGCTGGTAATAGTCTCGCATCGCCATCTCATAAGAAATTTTGCAATCAGGATTTTCGCACCTGACCCATGTCGTTTCGCCTTTTAAGTCAGGGATACCGGTAAGATTTTCAGAACGGGTTGTAAAAAATATCACCGCAACAAGAAACAAGCAACAAGCCAAGGCGATAAGTATAATTTTCTTCTTATCCATCTGTACTTCCTAAACATCAGCGTTCGATTAAACTTGCGGCCACTTATTTAATATTATCGTCCGCATTGGTTAAAAACAAAGCCAATTTGCGTTATTTAACAACCATTTTGCGCATAGGGTCGATGGGAGTTGACATCCGGTAATATGTGAAGTATAAATCAATATATGAAAAAACTGCTCAGGGTAGCTTTGTTCTTCGAAACTTCCGCGATAAACGACAGGAAACTGATGAGGGGAATCGCCAAGTATTCGCGACTGCACGGCCCGTGGCTTTTTTACAACAAAAGGCATCCTTTCTACATGACACAGGGGCACAGCATCTGGCAGCAGAAGGTTTTACCGGAACTTAAAGCATGGGATCCGGACGGTGTTATCGCTCATGTTAATTCGAGAAAGGCAAAAGAATTATTATCGTTTGGAGTACCCACAATCCTTAGCGCACTTGTGGAACCGGAATATTTGGGTTCGACTTACTTTGCGGATAATAACGAGGCTATCGCGGTAATGGCCGCCGAATATCTGTTAGGGCTGGGTTTTGAAAATTTTGCCTATTGCGGTTATCATCATCAATTCTGGTCCAATGAAAGATGTGTAAGCTTTGTTAGCAAAATCGCAAAAGCGGGCTTCAAAACAAATGTTTATATGCAGCCCAATCTGCGTTTCCGAGGCTTTATGCAGGAAGACCAGTCCTTTCTGATTCATTGGATGAAATCTCTGCCGAAACCTGTCGCCGTTATGACCTGCAATGACGCCCGAGCCCAGCAGGTGATTGATGCCTGCAAACTTGCCGATCTGAATGTTCCAGAAGAGGTCGCTATCCTTGGAGTGGATAATGACGATCTGATCTGCGACATAATGACCCCTCCGCTTTCGAGTGTGGCGCTGGATACAGAAAAAGCTGGATATGAAACAGCGAAACTATTGCATAGAATGATGATGAGAAAAAAGGTAAAATCCTTAAGAATATCCATTCTTCCCACACATATTGAGATCAGACAATCTACGGATATTCTGAAAATAGAAGACCCAGAACTTGCCAAGGCTATCAATTTTATACGCACACACCAGCATGAGCACGAAATCACCGTTGATGACGTGGTAAATGTGACAACATTGGCACGCCGTGCGCTGGAACAGCGATTCAGAAAGGCTCTTAATCGTTCCATTTATGAGGAAATCAGGCGCGTTTGCGTTGAACGGGTTGCGCGAATGCTGCTTGAGACCTCGATGCCGGTGTTCCAAATTGCAGCAAGCTTAGGATTTTCCAGCAGTGAGCATATCGCCCGTCCATTTCGACAAGAAAAAGGAATGAGTCCAAAAGAATATCGCA
>Ga0315294_10000967_pt1 | contig 31191 bp, 25 predicted proteins | sample YL17G13_40_MG_FD_203626 | JGI IMG/M metagenome (GOLD analysis project Ga0315294, IMG submission 203626) | Sediment microbial communities from Yellowstone Lake, YNP, Wyoming, USA - YL17G13_40 | ecosystem: Environmental > Aquatic > Freshwater > Lake > Sediment | place: USA: Wyoming | collected...
GCCTTTTCACTATCCGTCAAATTTTTTCGCAATTGACGGGCTTTGTCTTTGAGATTTGCATTGTAATTCAACATAGCTCGGCCCCCACTGAAATCCCCCCTTCCCCCCTTTTTCAAAGGGGGGATTAGGTTAGCGCTTATGCCCTCGAGGGGGGAGGGGAGGGAGGGGGTGATTCCTTTTGGTTGCGGCTCTGCCGCGCTAAGTCCACCGGGGCCTATCTTCAATTCCCCATTCCGCAATCTGTATTCCGAATTTTTCCTACTCCTTCCACTCCCACCGAATTCCGCCGTCGTCTTCGCGGCTTTGTAGATAACCTCGGTCCGCGAGTTTGCGGAGCTTGGTTTCCACGAACGGAAGGGGGAGAGATAGGACGGCGGCCAGACGGCGGGCAAGAGGGCCGAGAGACCCGTTCCCGGCGTGAGCTTCGCTGCGGGGGATCTTGCCCTTTTCTTCGATCAGATCTCCGGACAGGAGTTTCCAGGCGAAGTCCACCTCCACCCGCTTCTCCATATCCTTCCGAAAAGGCCCCTGGTAGGTCCCGGCGATGGTTCCGCGCTTCATCTCCTCAATGTCGGCGCCGAGTTTTCCGAAGAAGGATTTGGCAAAGCTCTGCACTTCTGCCGCCGAAACCCCGTCGGTTTCCGTGACCGCGTGATCGGCGTCGTAGAGAGACCAGTCGTCGGTGAGAATCTTGAGTCCAAACTCCGAGGCCCGCTCCCGGACCCGGGTCCCGGGGAAGGGGGACAAAAGATGGAAGCCGTAAGGGATTCCCAGGCTCTGGGCGAAAGAGATCGTCTCCTCCATGGTCTCGCGCGTTTCACCCGGCAGCCCCAGGATGAAAGAACCCAGGGGGGATATGCCGACTTCTTTGCAAAGCTCCACGGCCCGCTTGGCCTTTTCCGGAGTGGCCCGCTTGTGGGCCAGGTCCAGGACTTTCTGATTACCGCTCTCCAGGCCGAAGCAGATCATCCTGCAGCCGGCTTCTCTCAGTTTCTTCAGAAGGGGTTCATCCACCGTGTCCACCCGGGCGAAGATGTACATGTCCATCTTCAAACCACGGCGCCGGATTTCATCGCAGATGGTGAAGACATGGGACCGCTTGCGAGTGAAGAGGTCGTCGTCGATGCAGACTTCTTCGAAGCCCAGCCGGTGGGCCGCCTCGATCTCATCAACCACCTTGTAGGGATCCCGGAAACGCCCTTTCCTGCCGGTCATGCGATAGCCCACGCAGAAGGAACAGTCCATGGGGCAGCCCCGGCTGGAGAGGATGCTGACCGGGACGCGCATGGCCAGGTAACGGGCGAGGGGGAAGAGGGTCCGGTCGGGCATGGGAAGGACATCCAGGTCGGGGATAAATGGGCGGTCCTCGGTCCTTTGGATTTTCCCGTTCTGGCGGAAAGTCAGCCCCCTCACTTTTTCCAAGCTCTCTCCCTTTTCCAGGGCCTGAATCAGCTCCCGGGTCGTATCCTCTCCCTCCCCGCGGACGATGATGTCCACCCCGGGATATTTCCGGAGCGTTTCCTCATCGGTGAAGGTCACGTGGGGGCCCCCCATGACGGCCGTGGCCTCGGGTGCTTTCTTCTTGCAATACTCGAGGGTTTGGACGGCCATGGGGAAGTTCATGGTCACGCTCGTCACCCCGATCACCTCGGGCTGGAAACGAGCCAAACGGCGGTCGATCTTGTCCGTGGAGTAGCGGGTGGAGAGCAGGTCCAATATTTCCACTTCCCGCCCCTCCTGTTTCAGGATCGTGCCCAGGGATAGGAGGGCCGAGGAGGGTTTGGGAAATTCGGAGAAAGGGTAGGGGGGCTGGATCAGAAGAATTTTCATTATTTTCCCTTTATGGAGCGGGTTTCAGTTCGATGCGGTTGACGGCTCCGAAGGAGGAGAGGGGCTTTTCGAAACCCTCTTCCTTTCCCACGACCACCAGGACTGATTTCCCGGGGTGGAGGTGTTCCTTGGCGGCTCGCCGCAGGTCCGCCGCGGTCACGGCGGCCACCCGCTCCTGGTACTTTTCCAGATAATCTTCCGGAAGGCCGTCGTATTCAAGCCTCATCTGCTGTCCCACGACCGCCGCGGAAGAAGAAAAGGAAAAGATGAACTGGTTGATCAGGGTGTTCTTGGCCCAGTCGATCTCTTCCGCCCGGGGCGGGTTCGGTTTCATGCCTTCGATGATTTCGTAAAGCAGGGAAATGACTTTGTGGGTGCTTTCCGCTTTCGTCTGGCAGAGCGCCCCGAAAACCCCGTACCCCACCCGGCCGCTGTAAAAGCTGCCCACGTTATAGGCCAGGCCCTGGTTGGAGCGGATCTCCTGGGTCAGCCGGGAATTGAAACCTCCCCCTCCCAGGATGAAGTTCAAAATCTTGAAGGGGAAATAATCGGGATGATTCTGGGGCAATGACAGGTGCCCCAGGAGGATCGTGGATGCGGGAATATCCTTGGGAGCGTAAAAAATCGACTTCTCCTCCTGAGGGGAGGGAAAAGCGACGGATGGGATTTCGATGAGCGACCGGTCCCAGCTTCCGAAGGTTTTTTCCAGAAGGGCGATCATCTCTTCCTTTTTGAAATCTCCGGAGACTCCCAGATAGATGGTGGTGGGGTGAAAGAACCTCCGATGGAAAACAATCAGGTCATCCCGTTGAATCTTTTCAATGGATTCCACCGTAGGGATCTGGCCCCGGGGGTTTCCCCGGTACAGGGCGCGGCGGAATTCCCGGTAGGCGATCTCTTCCGGATTATCATTCTGCCGGCGGATGGCTTCGATCTCCGTTTTCTTGACCAGGTCGAGCTGGGCGGAATCGAAGGTCGGCCACATGAGCAGATCGGCGAAGATGGGCAGGACCTTCGGAAAATCCTGCTTCCGGGCGAAGAGGTAGCCGCTTCCCGATTCCGTCTCCATGGAGAACTCGACCTCCGCCGCCAGGCTCTCCAGGGTTTCGTTGATTTCCTTGAAGGGCCGGCCCTCGGCCCCTCCGTTGCGCATGACCGCCGCGGTCACCCGGGCCAGCCCGGCCCGGTTGGCGGGATCCTGGAACGAACCGGTGCGGATCAGGGTGGAGATGCGGATCAGGGGCAGCTCCGGGTTCTCCAGGAGATAGACGACCATGCCGTTGGAAAGGACCGTACGGGCGGCCTTGGGCAACTGGAAGGAGAGGGGAGGAAACTTCATGTCCCGGGGGTGCTTCAGGAGTTCATCGTCCTGGCCGGACGCTCCAACCGGGAGAAAAACCGTTAGAAAAAAAAGGATGAGAAAAAAGCGCAGGGTCGGACGCTTCATACTGCTTTTAAGCCTTTCCTTCATGGGGATTCAGAGGGTTTTACCAGGGTGGACAGGGTACGGTTTTTCGGGATGAAGTATTTCCGGGCCACCCGGCGCACATCCTCCGCGGTCACTTTTTCATAAGCTTTGATCCGATCGGTAGCGTACCGCCAGTTTCCGAAGAGAGACTGGCCGTAGGAGAGCCAATAAGCCAGGCTGGAGTTGGAGTCCAGCTTGCGGAGAAAGGACGTCTGGATCTGGTTTTTGATCTTCTGCAAATCCTGGTCGGAAACCGGCTCCTTCTTCAGCTCCTCCAGCTCCCGGAGCAGGGCCTTTTCCAGTTCTTCCGCCGTGTGGGGATGGCGGGGAGTGCCGGAGAGGAGGAAAAGGTTGGGATACCGCTCCCCCGGGAACCCGTTGGAGGCGGACGCTTCCACGCCAATCTTCTCGTCTTCCACCAGACGGCGATAGAGGCGGGAAGTCCGGCCGTAGCTCAGGATCCCTTCGATGATTTCGCATACGGCGTCATCCGGATGAGGGGCGTTGGGCTTATGAAAGCCCATGATCAACTGAGGATTGGCGTCGGTCTCCACCCGGATGCGCCGCTCCCCGGCCTGCTCGGGCTCGCCGGTCTTGAGGGGAGGGGGGAGGACCCGGCGGGGGATTCTTTCAAAATACTTCTTGATGACCGGCAGGGCCTCTTCCGGATTCACATCGCCCACCATGGCCAGGACCGTGTTGGCCGGCGAGTAGAAGGTGCGGAAGAACTCCTCCGTGGCCTGTTTGTCCAGGCTCTGAATATCCGAAGCCCATCCGATGATCGGCCGCCCGTAAGGGTGAGCGATGAAGGAGGCGGCCAGGAAGTTTTCCATCAGCTTTCGCTGGGGGGTGGAATCATAGGAACGGCGCCGCTCCTCCATGACCACGTCCCGTTCCGAGTAAAATTCCCGCAGGACGGGATTGAGCAGACGGTCCGATTCGATCCGCGCCCACAGCTCCAGCCGGTTGGAGGGGAGGCTGACCACATAGGCGGTGCTGTCCTGGCTGGTGAAGGCGTTGAAACCCACGGCCCCGTTCTGGGAGTAGATCCTCTCGATTTCATCCTTTACCACCCATTTTTTGTGCTCCGCCTGGAGCTTCTGGAGGGTATCTTCCAGGTATCGGAGAAAACCCTTGTCCGCTTTCTCCCTCTTGGACCTTTCCGCCTCGAGGGAGGCGACCACCGAGTCCGTGCGACTCAGGACCTTTTCTTCTTCGGCATAGTTTTTCGTCCCCAGGGTCTTGGTCCCCTTGAAGAGCATGTGCTCCAGGAGATGGGCGGTGCCGGTCATGCCCACGTTCTCATCCACGGCGCCCACCCGGAAACGGATGTGGAAGGACAGCGTTGGGGACTCGTGGCGTTCCAGCAGGAGCACCTTCATCCCGTTTTCCAGGGAGTATTCCTTGACCCGCCCCTCCAGAGAAAAGGAAAAGGCCGCCGCGGGAAGGAACCAAAGAAAAAGCGCCATACCAAAAAAGAAGCTTTTGCTTTTCATTCGGGAATTCACTTCGCCTCTCTGGATTCCTAAAATCCAGGGAACTATATCACAAGTTCGGAATAGGGGAAAGGGCCCTGGTCAATTGCGGATTGCCGATTGCGGATTGGGGATTCCTCCCCTGCCCAGCCCTCCCTTTTGAGGAGGAGGAAGAGGATGGGGGCCGCAATCCGAAATCCGCAATCCGCAATGGGGTCAGTCTTCCCGCACGATAAACCCGGCCAGGTTTTCCTTCCTCAGATTTTCATAGTAGCGCCTGGCCTGATCTTCGGTGCGGAAGGCGCCCAGGCGGACGCGGTAGAACCGTTGGGTGAGGCTCTCCCACAGGACCACGTGGACGTGGGGATGCCGTTTGGCCAGTTCATCCCGGAACCGGTAGGCATTATCCCTCTCCTGAAAGGCTCCGACCTGGATCGCATAGACTCCTTCCATAGGCTGAGCCGCTCCGGGAGCAAATCCCACCGCTTCCACGACGACTCTGGCCGTTCCCGGCCCCAGCATTCCCAGCTCTTTCGCCCCGCTCCGGGAGAGATCGATAATCCGGCCGGGGACGAAAGGCCCGCGGTCGTTGATCCGGACCTCGGTTTTATTCCCGTTTTCCAGGTTGGTGACCCGCACGCGGGTGCTGAAGGGAAGGGTGCGGTGAGCGGCGGTCATGGCGTGCATGTCATACCTTTCCCCGTTGGCGGTCTTCTTTCCATGAAAGTCTTCCCCGTACCAGGAAGCGATTCCGGTTTCCCGGTACCGGATTTCCTTCCCGGGTTCGTAGGGGGGGTAAGGGACCTTCTTCGGGGCGCAGGCAGTCAATAGAAAAACAAGAACCAAAAAACCAAAACTTAACCACAGAGACCGCAGAGTACCCAGAGGAATAAATGGCCAAAGGCTCAAGGCCCGGCGTAGAAGGCAAGGATTGAAAATAAGCGGCGAGGATCCCTTGAAAGCCAAATTTTCTCCCATTTTCATCTCCCTCCGCGAGGGTTTTTCCAATTCCGCAATCCGCATTCCGAATTCTGCATTGCGTTCAGGTTTTTCCCACCCTCCTCTCCTCCCTGGCCGACAGATAGATACCCGCCAGGACCAAAGCCCCGCCCCAAATCAGGCTGAGGCCCGGGTTCTCCCCCAGGATGAAATAGGCCAGGATGGCCGCCCCGACGGGTTCTCCCAGGATGAAAACCGCAACCAGGGTGGCGGAGAAAAATCTCAGGGCCCAGTTCAGGGAAGAGTGCCCGATCAGCTGAGGACCCACGGCCAGAAGCAGAAAGAGGATATACTCTTTGGGGGCATAGCCGAAGAGAGGATCCCCCTTGCATAAGGCCAGAAGGATCAGGAAAAAGGCGGCCACTCCATAAACCAAAGTGATGTACGTGGTGAGGCTGACTTTCTGGCGCACTCTCCTTCCCACCAATAGATAGCCCGTGGCCATGATCGCGCCCAGGAGGGACAGAAAATCGCCGTACAGTCGGTCCTGGCCTTTCCCCAGATCTCCCCAGCCGATGATGATTCCGCCGACCACGGCCACGAGGATGGAAAGAAAAAGGACGGGGGAGATCCTCTCCCGGAGGAGAAAGGAGGAGGCGATGGCCACAAAGATGGGGTTGGTGGTTACGAAGATCACCGAACTGGCCACGGAGGTGTACTGGAGGGAGGTGATCCAGAAAGCGAAATGAAAGCAGAGGAAGAGGCCCGCGACCAGGGATGGAAGGATCTCCCGGCGGCTGAGCCTCCGGCACTCCCGGATGGTCTTCGGCAGGGCGAGGAGGAGGAGGATCAAGGTGGCCAGGGTCAGGCGGTAGGCCGCGATGACCAGAGGAGGGGCCTCGCAGAACCGGATGAAGATGGAGGCGAAGGACATGGCGGCCAGGCCGATGGGCAGAACCACGGCCGGCCGGACATGGCCTGAAGAGAGGGATCGATTTTCAGACATGGAACCGGATATAAAGAATATCCCCATCCTGGACAAGGTATTCTTTCCCTTCCACCCGGATGAGCCCTTTCTCCCTGGCTGCGGCCGCGGAACCCGCGGCGGCGAATTCCTTGAAGGAGATGACTTCCGCCCGGATGAACCCCCGCTCCATATCCGTGTGGATTTTTCCCGCGGCCTGGGGAGCGTGCGTACCGCGCGGAACGGTCCAGGCGCGGAGTTCCGGACCGACGGTGGTGTAAAAGGTAATAAGGTCCAGCAGGCCGTAACCCACCCGGATGAGTTGATTCAAGGCGGGCTCCTGGAGGCCCATCTCCCGCAGGAATTCATCCCGTTCGGCGGGAGAGAGGTCGGCCATCTCCGCCTCCAAGTCTCCGCAGATGATGACCACGGGGGCCTTTTCCCGGGTTGCCAGTTCTTCCACCCGGGAAATCCAGCGCCGCTCTTTCAGCTCCTTCTCGCTCACGTTGGCCACGTAGAAGACCGGCTTGGAAGTGAGGAGCTCCAGGGAACGGAATACCCTCTGCCCCTCTTCGGAAAAGGAAAGACCGGCGGCCGGAAGCCCCTTGGCCAGGCGGTCGTGAATGGCCTGGAGGACCGGGGTTTCCGCGGCGGCCTTCTTGTCTCCCACCTTGGCCTGGTGGGCGGATTTGCTCACCCGCTTTTCCACGGTCTGGAGGTCAGCCAGGATGAGTTCGGTCTGGACGATCTCGATGTCCCGCTTGGGGTCCAGGGTGGAGTACACATGGGTCACGCTCTCCGCTTCAAAACAACGGACCACGTGAGCCAGGGCGTCCACATTGCGGATATGGCCCAGAAACTGGTTTCCCAATCCTTCCCCCTGGCTGGCCCCTTTGACCAGGCCGGCAATATCCCAGAAGTCGAGGAGCGTGGGGGTGACTTTTTCCGGTTTCAGCATCCGGGCGAGCTTTTCCAGCCGATCATCGGGAACGGGGACGATTCCCTGGTTGGGTTGAATGGTGCAAAAAGGATAGCTGGCTACCTGGGCCTTGGCGGAACTGAGGGCGTTGAAGATGGTGGATTTGCCCGCGTTGGGCAACCCGATGATGCCGCATACGAAACCCAAGGCGACCTCCTGGGTTTGTTTTTTGTATCGCGTCTCATTATACCGAAAAGGGGATGAGGGAGCAACCCGCGGGAATCAAAAATTCCCTATCATTTGACATTGAAAACCGAAGGGCCTAAAATAAATTATAAATAACGAATTCTTTTGGCCTTTCTCCGCATGCCATCCCGCTTTTCAGGGGCCATCGGAAAATCGGCTTCATACCCGTTGGAAATGATGGTTGGAAAAATCGGCGGTGAGAAAATATTTTTCTTTTAGGTAAACCCCCGGCTCTGCCGGAGGTCATGACTTTTGGCTAAACCTTATGACTTGCATGCTTCAACCCGGACAAATGGATCCTATTCCCAGAAGAACCCTCTCCTGGCTTCTGATGCTCCTCGGGGCACTCTTCATTTTTTCATCGGCCGAGGCCCAGGCCCCGAAGGTCTACACCATCGACCTGACCACGGCCATCGCCGATGTGGCCCAGAAGGCCATGCCAGCCGTGGTCCATATCGAGGTGACCCAGAGAGTCCAGGTTCCCTCGCCGGTCTTCCCCTTCGAAGGGGATCCCTTCTTCCGTTATTTTTTCGGCACGCCCCAGAGGCCGCGGTATGACCGGAGAGAGATGCGGGGAATCGGGACCGGCATGGTCATCGACGGCGAAGGCCACCTGGTGACCAACAACCACGTGGTGGACGGGGCGACCAAAATCACAGTCAAAATGGCGTCGGGGGAAGAGTTTGAGGCCAAGATCGTGGGCGCGGACCCCAAGACCGACCTGGCGGTCATCAAGATCAAGCCGCCCCCCAACCTTCCTTACCTGAAATTCGGCAACTCGGACACCCTGCGGGTGGGAGAATGGGTAGTGGCCATCGGCAATCCCCGCGGGCTGGAGCAGACCGTGACCGCCGGCATTATCAGCGCCAAACATCGCACCGGCATTTCCGACCCGTCGAGCTACCAGGACTTCATCCAGACCGACGCGGCCATCAACCCGGGAAACAGCGGGGGGCCGCTTCTGAACCTCGCCGGGGAAGTGATCGGGGTGAACGCGGCCATCGTTTCCGAATCCGGCGGGTTTGAAGGGATCGGGTTTGCCATCCCGAGCAACATGGCGGCGGCCGTGGCCGACGCCCTGATCAAGACCGGAAAAGTGACCCGCGGGTGGCTGGGCTTGAGTCTTCAGGAGTTGACCCCCGCCCTGGCCAAAAGTCTCAGCCTGAAATCCCCCCGGGGAGCCCTGGTGGCCGATGTGGTCAAGGGCGGGCCGGCGGAAAAGGCCGGAATCCGCAAGGGGGATGTGATCGTGAACCTGGATGGAGCCACGATTGAAAACGCCAACGAGCTTCGCAACCGCATCGCCGGGACCCGCGTGGGCAAGAAGGTGGATGTGGTCCTGCTGCGCAAGGGAGCAAGGGTCACGGTTCAGCCCGTGGTGGAGGCCTATAAGCCTTCGGAGCGCTTGGCGGCCCTGGAGCTGGTGAACAGAATGGGCCTGGAGGTCAAAGAAATTTCCATCCTGGAGGCCCGCAAGCGGAAGCTGAACTCGCGCGAAGGAGTTTTGATCACCAAGGTGGACCCTCAGGGGCCTGGGGCCCGGGCCGGATTGGAAGCGGGGGACATCCTTTACCAGATCAACCAGCAGGCCATCCGGGGGCTCAAAGACTACCATCGGATCGTGGAGCAGCTCCAGCCGGGGCAGGAAATCCTGCTCCTGGTGCGGGACTGGCGAACCGGGGAAACCGGCTACCTGACCGTGGTGGTTCAATGAGCGAGGAAGAGACCCTGAAAGAGGCCGTCCCCCCTCTGAACTTTTTTCCCTCCGGCCCGCAGGACCTCGTCCCGGCGGAAAAATCCGGACCGGTCGAGGTCTTTGACCCTCTTAAGAGATACCTCGGAGATATCCGCAAATTCTCCCTTCTGAGCCGGGAAGAAGAGCTGACCCTGGCCAAAAAGTGGTGGGAAGAGAAAGACCTCCAGGCGGCTTACCGGCTGGTGGTTTCCAACCTGAGGCTGGTGGTCAAGATCGCCTTCGAGTACCAGCGGGCCTACCGCAACCTGCTGGATCTCATCCAGGAAGGAAACCTGGGTTTGATGCAGGCGGTAAAGAAGTTTGACCCCTACCGGGACGTGAAACTCTCCTCCTATGCTTCCTGGTGGATCCGGGCCTACATCCTGAAGTTTCTGATCGACAACTGGAGCCTGGTCAAGATCGGGACGACCCAGGCGCAGCGGAAGCTCTTCTTTCGCCTGAAAAAGGAGAAGGGGCGCCTGGAGGCCATGGGGTTTGATCCGGGCCCGAAGCTTTTGGCCGGGACCTTGAATGTGACCAAGGAAGAAATCACCGAGATGGACCAGCGCCTGGAGGGAGGAGACCTCTCCCTTAACGCTCCCCTGGAAGATGACGCCCGGCAGACCTACCTGGATATCCTGCCCACGGCTGAAACCCTGGAAGACACCGTTGCGGATACGCAGTTCAAGGAGATCCTGAGCCGGAAGATCGAAGAATTCACCCGAACCCTGAAAGAGAAGGAGGCTTTTCTCCTGAAAAACCGGCTGATGGCCGAAGAACCCCTCACTCTCCAAGGGGCGGGGGACCGGTTGGGCATCTCCCGGGAGCGGGCCCGGCAAATCGAAAAGAGGGTCGTGGACAAGATTAAGGTCTTCCTCCGGGAACAGTTCCCCGACCTGGAAGACATCCAGGTTCTCTTCAAAAAGTTAAACCCCGAGAATAAAAAAATTGATGATGAACCGCAGAGTGCGCAGAAAATTAAAAAGAAAGGAATAATGGAATAGTGGAACAATGGAATAATGGGTAAAAACCAAAATACATAAACCCAACATTCCATTATTCCAATATTCCAATGGTTTTTATATTCCAGCATTCCAACTTGTTTGCTCTGCGGTCTCGGCGTGCTCTGCGGTGATTTTTTTTCTTCATCTTCATTTCGTCCTCCCAAAGCCTCCCCCCATGAATTCATTGCCCAATTTTGTTTCCCCGGGGTTGACAAGAGGCGGATCCATGCTTACTTTTCTGTTGAAACGAGCCAATGGATAAAATAAGGTGAAAGGAGGAAAAACCTATGGCGCTGATTCGTTGGGATCCTTTCAGGGAAATGTCTTCTTTGCAGGAGAGAATGAACCGCTTGATGGCCGACTTCCGGACCCGGACTCCGTGGACCGAGGAGGAGATGGCTCAAGGGGCGTGGGTTCCGGCGGTGGACATCTATGAGACGAAGGATTCAATCGTCCTGAACGTGGAGCTTCCCGGGGTGACCAAAGAGGAAATCTCCCTCGAGGTCAAAGACAGCACCCTGACCCTCAAGGGCGAAAAGAAGATGGAAAAGGACGTGAAAGAGGAGAGCTACCATCGTATGGAAAGGACCTACGGGTCCTTCATGAGGGCTTTCACTCTTCCCAGTACGGTGCAGCAGGAAAAGGTGAAAGCGCGGTTCCGGGACGGAGTCCTGGAAGTTTCGATTCCCAAGGCGGAAGAGGCCAAACCCAAACAGATCAAAGTGGACGTAGGCTGAAAAAACACTCCCGCAGGGGGGCGAAGAGCCCCCCTTTTTTTCTGGGGCCATGATTTCCTTTTTTCAAATAGGATTCATTCTAAACTACTAACGTGCAGACTCTTTAAATTTTGCGAAGAAAATGCTCTTTACGCCACGATTCTCTGAAATCCCCCCAACCCCCCTTTAGAAAAGGGGGGCGAAAGGGGGATTTCTGGAAGGCGCGTTGTTCTGGACTAAGCTCACGGTTTTGGCTGCGGCTCGTCCACGCTATGAATTCATCGCTCCAGAGTATTTCTGCGTGAATCTGCGAAATCTGCGGACCCTTTGCTTTTTGATTGGGGGGGGAAGAATAAGGCAGTTCGCGGAAAGGAAAAAAGATGCGCTTCGATAAATTGACCCTAAAAGCCCAGGAAGCCCTGCAGGAAGCTCAGGCCGTCGCCGAGAAGCGCGAGCAACAGCAGATCGAGCCCGAGCATCTCCTTCTGGCCCTGATTCAGCAGACCGAGGGGATCATCCCCCAGGTTTTCCAGAAACTCGGGGTGTCGGTTCCGTCCCTCGCTTCCAGGCTGGAAGAAGCCCTGGGAAAGATTCCCAAAGTATACGGGGGGGGAGTCGGGCAGGTGTATATATCCCCCCGTTTGAAAAAGGTGATGGACAGCTCCTTCCAGGAGGCGGAGCGGCTGAAAGACGCCTACGTGAGCACGGAGCACATGCTCCTGGCCATCCTGGAGGAGCGGGACGGGGCGGCCTCCCTGATCCTGACCGGCCTGGGGGCCGACAAGGACAGCATCTACAAGGTCCTCATGGCCGTCCGCGGCTCCCAGCGGGTCACGGACCAGAATCCGGAGGAGAAGTACCAGGCCCTGACTCGTTACACCCGGGACCTGACCGATCTGGCCCGCAAGGGAAAGCTCGACCCGGTCATCGGCCGGGATGACGAAATCCGCCGCGTGCTCCAGGTTCTCTCCCGCCGGACGAAGAACAACCCGGTTCTGATCGGGGAGCCCGGTGTGGGCAAGACGGCCATTGTGGAGGGCCTGGCCCAGCGGATCGTAAACGGAGACGTTCCGGAGTCCCTCAAAAACAAGAAGCTGGTGGCCCTGGATTTGGGCGCCCTGATTGCCGGGACCAAATACCGGGGAGAGTTTGAGGACCGGCTCAAGGCCCTCCTGAAAGAGATCACCGAGGCCGGGGGGGAGATCATTCTCTTCATCGATGAACTCCACACCCTGGTGGGGGCGGGCGCGGCCGAAGGGGCCATGGATGCCTCCAACATGCTCAAGCCGGCCCTGGCCCGGGGCGAGCTGCGCTGCGTCGGGGCGACGACCATCAACGAATACCGCAAGCACGTGGAAAAAGATGCCGCCCTGGAGCGGCGTTTCCAGCCGGTCATGGTCACCGAGCCCACGGTGGAAGACACCATCGCCATCCTGCGGGGGTTGAAGGAGCGCTATGAGGTTCACCACGGGGTGCGCATCCAGGATTCGGCCATTGTGGCCGCGGCCACTCTCTCCCATCGTTACATTTCCGACCGTTTCCTTCCGGATAAAGCCATCGACCTGATCGATGAGGCCGCCTCGCGCCTGCGGATCGAGATCGACAGCCTGCCCGTGGAAGTGGACGAAGTGGAGCGGAAGATCACCCAGACGGAGATCGAGCGCCAGGCCCTGCTGAAGGAGAAAGACAAAGCCTCCCTGGAGCGCCTGGAGAAGATCGATAAGGAATTGGCCGAGCTCCGGAATCAGAGCGGGGCCATGAAGGCCCATTGGCAGAAGGAAAAAGAGGCCATCCAGAAGATCCGCTCCGTGAAAGGGCAGATCGAAGAAGCCCGCAGACAGGAGCAGCAGGCCGAGCGCGAGGGGAACCTGGCCAGGGTGGCGGAGATCCGCTACGGAAGGATCAGCGAGCTCCAGAAGAATCTGGAGAAAGAGAACCAGGCCCTGACCGCGCTCCAAAAAGAGCGCAAGATGCTGAAGGAGGAGGTGGACGCGGAAGACGTGGCCGAAGTCGTGGCCAAATGGACCCGGATTCCCGTTTCCAAAATGATGGAGGGGGAGATCGAAAAGCTCCTCAAGATGGAATCCCGCCTGAAGAACCGCGTGGTGGGCCAGGAAGAGGCCATCCGCCTGGTTTCCAACTCCGTCCGGCGGGCGAGAGCCGATCTCCAGGATCCCAACCGTCCCATCGGGTCTTTCCTCTTCCTGGGCCCCACCGGGGTGGGAAAGACCGAGCTGGCCCGGGCCCTGGCGGAATTTCTCTTCGACGACGAACAGGCCATGGTCCGCCTGGATATGTCCGAATTCATGGAGAAGCACTCGGTGGCCCGGTTGATCGGGGCTCCTCCCGGGTATGTGGGCTATGAAGAGGGAGGATACCTCACCGAGGCGGTGCGCCGCAAACCCTACTCGGTGGTCCTCTTCGACGAAGTGGAGAAGGCCCACCCGGAGGTCTTCAACGCGCTGCTTCAGATTCTGGATGACGGGCGCCTCACGGACGGAAAAGGGAGGACGGTGGGCTTCAAGAATACGGTCCTCATCATGACCTCCAACATCGGAAGCCAGTGGATCCAGGATTTGGGAGCGAAGGACTATGAAGAGATGCGCCGCCGGGTTCTCGATGCCCTGAGGGCTCATTTCAAGCCCGAGTTCTTGAACCGGGTGGACGAGGTGATCATCTTCCACGCGCTCACCCTTGAAAATATTAAAGAAATTGTGGAGATTCAGCTGCGGAACCTGAGGAAGCGGCTGGCGGAGAGGAAGATTTCCCTGACTCTGACCGATCAGGCCAAGGAGTTCTTGGCCCAGGAAGGATTTGATCCGGTTTACGGGGCCCGGCCTCTCAAGCGGGCGATTCAGCGCTTCATCCAGGACCCCCTGGCGCTCAAGCTCCTGGAGAAAGAATTCTCCGAGGGCGATACCGTGGGGGCGGATGTAAGCCCCAAGAAGGAGATGGTTTTTTCCAAGCCTTCGGCCAAGGGGCGACCCAAGACCGCAGGCGACCGTGCTTGAGAGGAAGCCACAGCTGATTGCGCCAGGCGTCCCAGCCTTGGCCCGGCGGAAAAGGAGAAGTGCAAGGGGGGAGGGGGGTTAGGGGTGGGCTAGAACCTGCTGCGGGGGGAAGGAAACCAAAGGCGTTTGCCTTGACAGGGCCGAAGTTGATGATTAAGTTTTTAAAAAGCTTGGAGAATTAATTCTTCAAATATGGCCCGCCAGGGCATGAGGGATTGGAGGAAAGAAAAATGGCCAAAATTATCGGGATTGATCTGGGAACGACAAACTCGGTCGTGGCCGTGATGGAAGGGGGCGACCCCAAGGTCATCATCAACGAAGAGGGCAGCCGCTTAACCCCTTCCGTAGTCGGCTTTGCCAAGGACGGAAACCGTCTGGTGGGACAGGTGGCCAAGAGGCAGGCGGTCACCAACCCTGAAAATACCGTCTATTCCATCAAACGTTTCATGGGCCGCCGGTACAACGAAGTCAGCGAAGAAATGAAGATGGTCCCCTACAAAGTGATCCAGGACGGGACCGGGGCGGCCCGGGTGAAGATTAAGGACAAGGAATACTCCCCGCCGGAAATCTCGGCCATGATTCTTCAGAAGCTGAGGAAATCGGCTGAGGATTACCTGGGGGAGAAGGTGACCGATGCGGTCATCACCGTGCCGGCCTATTTCAACGACAGCCAGCGCCAGGCCACGAAGGATGCGGGGGTCATCGCCGGGCTGAATGTCCGTCGGATCATCAATGAGCCCACGGCCGCGGCCCTGGCTTACGGTCTGGACAAAAAGAAAGACGAGACCATCGCCGTCTATGACTTCGGGGGGGGGACCTTTGACATCTCCATCCTGGAAGTCGGGGACAATGTGGTGGAGGTCAAATCCACCAACGGGGACACCCATCTGGGCGGGGACAACCTGGACCAGAGAATCATCGACTGGCTGGCGGCCGAATTCAAGAAAGATCAGGGGATTGACCTGAGCAAGGATCTCATGGCCCTGCAGCGGCTGAAGGAAGCGGCGGAAAAGGCCAAGATCGAGCTCTCTTCCACCATGGAGACGGAGGTCAATCTGCCCTTCGTAACCGCCGACGCTTCCGGCCCCAAGCACATGAACCTCAAGCTGACCCGGGGCAAGTTTGAATCCCTGGTCATGGACCTTCTGGAAAAGTCCCTGCCCCCGTGCAAACAGGCCATGGAGGATGCGGGGCTGAAGTTCAGCCAGATCGACGAAGTCGTTCTGGTGGGCGGGTCCACCCGGATCCCCAAAGTGCAGGAACTGGTCAAACAGTTATTCGGCCGAGAGCCCCACCGGGGCGTGAACCCAGATGAAGTGGTGGCCATGGGCGCCGCCGTGCAGGCGGGAGTATTGGGGGGAGAGGTCAAGGATGTTCTTCTTTTGGATGTAACCCCGCTATCCCTGGGAATCGAGACCCTGGGTGGAGTGATGACCCGGCTCATCGACCGGAACACCACCATTCCGACCCGGAAGAGCGAAATCTTCTCCACCGCGGCGGACAGCCAGACCAGCGTGGAGATCCACGTTCTCCAGGGAGAGCGGGACATTGCCCGGGACAACCGGACCCTGGGTAAATTCCACCTCATGGGAATTCCTTCCGCACCGCGCGGAATCCCCCAGATCGAGGTGACCTTCGACATCGATGCCAACGGTATTCTCAACGTTTCGGCCAAGGACAACGCCACGGGGAAACAGCAGGCCATCACCATCACTGCCTCCAGCGGCTTGAACAAAGACGAAGTGGAGAAGATGGTGAAAGATGCGGAGTCCCATTCGGCGGAAGACAAGAAGCGTCGCCAGGAAGTGGAGCTGCGCAACCAGGCCGACACCCTGGTTTACCAGACGGAAAAAATCCTGAATGAAAACCGGGAGAAGATTCCGGTCAGCGAGGTCAATGCCATCGAAGGGGCCCTGAAGGAGGCCAAGCAGGCCGTTGAAAGCGGCGACACCAGCCGGATCAAAGAGAAAATGGAGCTTCTGACGAAGGCCTCCCACCATCTCGCCGAGATCATGTACCAGCAGACTTCCCAACAAAAACCCGGCGCCGGCCCGGGCGGGCCCGGACCCCAGGCCGGAAAGCCGGATGAGGACGTGGTGGACGCGGAGTTCGAAGAGAAGAAGTAAGACGCCCTGGCTAGGGGGGAAAAATCATCTCCCCCCTTTTTTTATTTGATAATCATTTCAGGAATCTCCCCCCTGTTTACGCCCGCTTGGCGGGCATTCCCAAGGCTTTTCCCGCAGCCATATTTTGTGTTGAAATAGGAACCTGGTTTGTGGTATATAGGAAACCTGTCGGGTGGTTCTTCCGGGAGAATGACCGGGTTTTTCATCGATGGCATCCAGAAAAGATTATTACGACATTTTGGGAATTCGAAGAGGCGCGACCGAAGAAGAGGTCGAGAAGGCATACCAGAGGCTAGCCCGTACCTATCAATCCGCACCCCAACCGGGCAACAGAACTGCAGATTTTCGCTTTCGAGAGATCCTGGAAGCGTATGAGATTCTTTCCAACAAGGCCCGAAGGGAAAGATACGATCGGCTGGGAATTGATTTTCCCTTCCAGGATGATCTCTGGGATGAGATTCTGGAGGAAGCGGAAGAAGAAAACAGCCTGGAAGGGTTCGAGGATCTCTGGGAGCCGGGTTTTGACGGCGGACGACTCGGCGCCGAACAGGCTTCCTCCAAGGGGAAAGACATCCATGTAACCCTGGAGATCGACCTGGAGGGTGCGGCCCGCGGGGTGGCGAAGAAAGTTCAAATCCTTCAGGAAATTCCCTGCGTGACCTGCGGCGCGAGCGGGGTCAACGCGGAAGGCCCACGAAAATTCTGCGGGCCATGCGGCGGAGCGGGACAGATCCAGGTGGGTCTCCCTCCCTCGGCCTGGGCCAAGGAATGTGACCGCTGCCAGGGAACCGGAAAAGTGTACACCCAACGCTGCGAGATTTGTTCCGGGAAAGGCTGGGTTGGCCGGAGAAGAGCGGTTACGGTTCAGATTCCTCCTGGAGTGAATGATCATTGCCGGCTCTACCTCCCCCACCGGGGACACGCGGGAAAAGCCGCGGGTCTCAAAGGCGATCTGGTGGCCGAGATCCGGGTGAAGCCGCATCCCCATTTGGAAAGAAAAGGGGATGATTTATACGCCGGACTTTCCCTGGCCATCTGGGAAGCGGCCCTGGGAACCGAGGTGGAGGTTTCCACCCTCGACGGAACCGCACGGGTGAAAATCCCCGCCGGAGTTCAATCGGGAGACCAAATTCGGATTCCCAAGCGGGGAATTTCTTTCCTCCAGGGGGGCGGCAGGGGAGATCAGATCCTGTGCCTGAAAATTCAGGTTCCCCGGGAGGTAGACGAAAAGTCCAGAAAGACTCTGGAAGAACTGGAGCGGAGCAGCTCGGCCGTTTCGCGCCGGAAGCGGGATTGGACCGGCAGATCGGGAAAGCGGGAATAACGCCCGTCTCCCCGCGGTATAATGATGATTGACCTCAGCAATTACAAAGATTACCTCTCCGAAAAGGCCCACCGGGTTCTGTCTTCGGCGATCCAGGAATCGCAGAAAAGGCAGCATCATTACCTGGGGGTGGAGCATATCTTTCTGGCCATCACCGAGGTGGAGTCCAACCTCTTCGCGGAAATCGCCGAGAAGCTGAACTTCAGCCCCCGGGATGCGGTCCTTTCGCTGCGGGAATACCTGAGCTCCTCCAAGCAGGTGTGGGGGGGAGGAATGAAGGTCCCCCCCTCCACCAAGACCATTTTCAAACTGGCCTGGGACTCGGCGATCAATTCCGGCCGGAAGGTGATCGAGACCACCGATCTTCTCAAGGCCATATTCCAGGAAGGACAGAATATCCCCGTGCGCATCCTGCGGGGGATGGGGGTGGAGCCCAACGCGGCCAGCCGGGTGATTTCCCTGGAAACCAAGGTCCTGGACGAGAAGAGCGAAGAGTTCAAAAAGCGTTACGACCTTCCGCCTTACTTGAACAACTTTGGCGCGAACCTGAACCGGCTGGCCCGGCAGGGAAAACTGCCCCCCATCATCGGCCGGGATGGGGAAATCCGTCAGATGATGGAAATCCTCTGTCACCGGGACCGGCCCAACTCGGTCATGATTCTGGGAGAGCCGGGGGTGGGAAAGACGGCCCTGGTGGAAGGCCTGGCGGCCAAACTGGAACTGGCCCCCGAAACGGTGCCCAAGCGGCTGAGGAATTTCCAGATTGTCAACCTGCAGATGAACACCCTGGTGGCGGGAACCATGTTCCGGGGCATGTTCGAGGACCGCATCGAGAATGTGATCAAGGAGGTCAAGCGCCGCCGCAACATCATCCTCTTCGTCGATGAGGCGCATACCCTGATCGGCGCGGGAACGGCCATGGGCGTGCCCACGGACGCGGCCACGATCTTCAAGTCCTCCCTGGCCCGGGGAGAGGTGCAGATCATCGGGGCAACCACGGCCAGCGAGTACAAGATCCACATCGCCGAGGACGAAGCCCTGGCCCGGCGGTTCCGGATCGTGACCGTCCAGGAACCGAACGTGGACGAAGCCCGGGAAATTCTCCGCGGGATCCGGCCCCGCCTGGAAAAGAACTACTCGGTTCAGATCGCCGACGAGGCCATCGAAACCGCCCTGAACATGTCGGCGCGGTATCAGCACAACCTTCGTCTGCCCGACAAGGCCATCAACTGGCTGGACACCGCTTCCGTCCGGGTGGAAATGGAGGAATTCGGACGGCCGGTGGGGGCGGATGACGTCATTCAGATCATCTCCCAGGAGACCCGGATCCCCCGGGAGATGGTCTTCCGCGACACGACCCACCGCTTCAAGGACGTGGAGGCGTCCCTGGCCCAGCGCGTGGTGGGGCAGAAAGAAGCCATCCGGGCGGTGGCCCGGAACCTGAGGTTGAACAAGGGCCCCTTGAAGGAGCGCTTCGAGCGGCCCGACGGGGTCCTCCTTTTCCTGGGGCCGACCGGAGTGGGGAAGACGGAGCTGGCCAAGTCCCTGGCCGAATTTCTCTTCGGTGATGATAATAAAATGGTTCGCCTGGACATGTCCGAGTACCGGGATTCAGCCATCTCGGTGGATAAACTCATCGGCATGCCCCGGGGGATTGTGGGTTCGGAGAGGGGGGGCGTGCTCACCAACCAGATCCGGGACAACCCCTACACGGTGGTGCTGCTGGACGAGGTGGAGAAGGCTCACCCGGATGTGCTCAATCTCTTCCTCCAGGTCTTCGACGAGGGCTTCCTGACCGATGGCCGGGGAAGAAAGGTGTACTTCAGCGACACGGTCCTCATCATGACCTCCAACCTGGGGTCGGATGAGTTCAAGCGGTTCACCAAGCCCATGGGGTTCCTGGTGGATTCCCAGCATCTCCACACCGTGAAACAGGCGGTCCTGCGCGAAGCCGAAAACCATTTTTCCCCCGAGTTTCTCAACCGCGTGGATGACATCGAGGTCTTTTCTCCCCTGACCGAAGAAGAGGTGGAGAAGATCGCCGGGCGTTATCTGGAGGGAATTCAGAAAAGCCTCGGTACCTACGGAAAATCCCTGGAATACACCGAAGCGGCGCTGAAGACCCTGGCGGAAATCGGTTTCAGTTTGAAGTACGGGGCCCGTTTCCTCAAGCGGCGGATCGATGAGCGGGTCAAAATCCCCCTTACCCTTCACTGGAATGAGGGATCCCGATTCCGCGTCGATGTTCTGGAGGGGGAGCTGACCGTACGCTGGAATTCCTGAGGGCGGGATTCCGGCGGAAGGGCGGCACGAAGGGGTTGCTTTTTGGTTTTCATCCGGGGGCGGCAAGAAAATAGATTCCCAAAGAGGGGCTGAAGCAATGGAGAAGATCAGGCTGGCGATTGTGGGTGTGGGCAATTGCGCAAGCTCCCTGATTCAAGGTATCGAATACTACCAGACCCATGAGGGCACGGAGAAGTTGGGATTGATGCATTACGACCTGGGCGGCTACCAGCCGGGAGACCTGGAAGTGGTGGCGGCCTTTGACGTGGACCGGCGGAAGGTGGGAAAGCCCCTGGCCGAAGCCATCTACGCCAAACCCAACTGCACCTGGGAGATCACGCCCGGGGTGACCAACTCCAAAACCATCGTTCAGATGGGGCATGTGCTGGACGGGATCTCCCCGCACATGAGGGATTACCCGGAAGACCAGACCTTCCTCGTGGCCGAGGAGAAGCCGTGCGACGTGGAAAAGATCCTGCGGGATGCCAGGGCGGAGATCCTTCTGAACTACCTTCCCGTGGGATCGGAAGAAGCCACCCGCTATTATGCCGACTGCTGCCTGAACACGGGAGTGAGCCTGATCAACTGCATGCCGGTCTTCATCGTCTCCTCCCCGGAATGGGGTCGAAAATTTGCCGAGCGGAAGATTCCGGTGGTGGGAGATGACGTGAAAGCCCAGCTCGGGGCGACCATCCTCCACCGGGCCCTGACCCAGCTCTTCGTGGACCGGGGGGTCCGGGTGGACCGGACGTACCAGTTGAACGTGGGGGGAAACACCGATTTTCTGAATATGCTGAACCACCATCGCCTGCAGTCCAAGAAGATCTCCAAAACCGAGGCGGTCCAATCCATCCTGGATTCTCCCCTGGATGACCGGAATATCCACATCGGCCCGAGCGATTACGTCCCCTGGCAGAAGGACAACAAGGTCTGCTTCCTGCGCCTCGAAGGCCGGGGATTCGGGGGGGTTCCCCTGAATGTGGAGCTCCGCCTCTCGGTGGAGGACTCTCCCAACAGCGCGGGAGTGACCATCGATGCCATTCGTTGCTGCCAGCTGGCCCGGAAACGGAAGATCGGAGGACCCTTGATTTCAGTTTCGGCGTACACCATGAAACACCCGCCCCAACAGATTCCGGACCAGGAAGCGCGGCAGAAGCTGGAGGAGTACATCCAGGGCCGGCGCGAGAGGTAGGGACGGCATCCGCCTATGCTCAAGGCACTGATCGGGGACGGCCTCGACCCGTTTCTCCAAGGGACATCTCGTTTGGTTCAGCGGCTGGGTCTTCGGCCCAACACCCTGACGTTCATCGGGGCGGGGGTGAACGGACTGGCCGCCTGGGCTCTGGCCGAGGGGGAGTGGCTGGCGGGATGCGGCCTGATCGTTCTGGCCGGCTTCTTCGATATTCTGGACGGCGCCGTGGCCCGCAACTGCCAGGAGACCAGCGCCTTCGGTTCCTTCCTGGACTCCGTCCTGGACCGGTACTCCGACCTGAGCCTGCTGGTGGGGCTCCTGATCTTTTACTCGCGTCAGGGCCGGGTTGGGTACCAGGTCCTGCTCGGCCTGGCCATCATGGGCACGGCTCTGGTTCCCTACACCCGGGCCCGGGCGGAGACCCTGATCCCCAGGTGCAACGTGGGGCTGATGGAGCGGCCGGAACGGATTTTGCTGATTTTTCTGGGCGCGGCCATCGAATCGCTCATGCCCATCGTCATCTGGATTCTGGCCGTTTTCACCAACATCACCGTGTTCCAGCGGATCCATTACACCTGGCGGCAGATGAAGGAAAAGGAGAAAGGCTAGTTATACGAACTGTTTGGGGAGACACCATGGAAAGCGGCGAGGATAAGAAGGGATTTACGATTCGCGATAAAAGAGCCTCCACCCAGGCCGATGAGACAGGAAAAGGAGAAGCCCCGAAGGCGGAGGCCGCCTCCTCCCAGGAGGGAAGAAAAGCGGAGGAAGAAACCCGGGAAAGGACGCCCGAAATCCCGGAGATTAACTTTTCTTCTTTTATTCTGTCCCTGAGCACGTCTATCCTGGTTCACCTGGGAGAGGTTCCCGACCCGCTGACCCAGAAGCCGGATCGGCATCTTCCCCTGGCCAAACAGACCATCGACCTGCTGGGGATGCTCAAAGAGAAGACCCAGGGGAACCTGACGGCGGACGAAGAAAAGCTGATTGATCACCTGCTGGCCGACCTGCGATGGAGATATATTCGCGAAGCGAAAGGATAGAACCGCCGCGTGGTCTTATCGTCGTATCGTCTCATAGCCGCAAGATCCCCCTTGACGATTTCGATGTTCTGACGATCAAACCATACAGCTACGCGACTACTCGACTAAGACGGAGAGATTTTTTTCAGCGGCGAGAGCACTAAGCATTAAGGAGAGAATTATGGCATTCGAGAATGGGCGCACGGGACCGAACCCCCGAAGATTCGGGGTGGTCAGCCTGGTGATGGTGGCCCTCGTGGGGCTGGGGGCGGGGCTCCTGATGGCATCCTTCTTCCCCGCCCGGTCCATGTCCAGCCCGGTGGAGCTCATGGGGACGAAGAAGGTCAGCGTGGCGGCATCGCCCTCCTCCATCTCTTCCCAGCTCTTTGTGGAATTGTCCCGGCGGGTCAAACCCGGGGTGGTGAACATCAGCACCAAGAAGGTGGTCAAAGGGGGAGGAAGAGTCTTCCGCCAGTTCTCCCCGCCCTCCCGCGAACGGGACCTCTTCAAGGATTTCTTCGGCGAGGAATTCTTCAACCGTTTCTTCGGCGAGAGCCCCCAGAGAGATTTGGTCCAGCGCTCCCTGGGTTCGGGGTTCATCATCGATAAGGACGGGCATATCATCACCAACAACCATGTCATCGAAGGGGCCAGTGAGATCCGCGTCCGCCTTTCCACGGAAAAAGAATTTGACGCCGAGATCATCGGCCGGGACCCCAAGACCGACCTGGCCCTGATCAAAATCAAGTCCTGGAACGATCTGCCGGTGGTGGAATTGGGAGACTCGGACAAAGTGGAAATCGGGGAATGGGTCATGGCCATCGGGAACCCCTTCGGCCTGTCCCACACGGTGACCGTGGGAATCGTGAGCGCCAAAGGCCGGGCCATCGGCTCCGGGCCCTACGATGATTTCATCCAGACCGACGCCTCCATCAACCCCGGCAACAGCGGAGGGCCGCTCTTCAACATCAACGGGGAAGTGGTGGGGATCAACACCGCCATCGTGGCCTCGGGGCAGGGAATCGGGTTTGCCATTCCCATCAACGTGGCCCGGGAGATCATTCCCCAGCTGAAAAAGAAGGGGAAGGTGACCCGCGGCGGAATCGGCGTGTATGTGCAGAAGATGACTCCGGAGCTGGCCAAATCCTTCGGCCTGGAGAAGGGCGAAGGAGCGCTGGTGGCCGATGTCATTGCCGGAGGGGCGGCGGAAACGGCGGGGATCAGGCGGGGGGACGTCATCATCCGGTTCGACGGGAAAGAAGTTCACGAGATGAATGAACTGCCCCGCATCGTGGCCGCGACCCCCGTGGGGAAAGACGTGGAAGTGGAAATCCTGCGGGAAGGGAAGCCGCTGAATCTGAAGCTGAAGGTGGGCGAGCTGAAGGAGGAGGCGCCGGCTCCCACGGAAGAGAAGGCCCAGGTGGACTGGGGAATGAGCGTCCAGGAAATCACCCCGGAGCTGGCCCGGCAGCTGCGGCTGAAAGAGACCGGAGGGGTGATCGTCAGCCAGGTGGAATCCGGGTCCCCGGCGGATGAAGCGGGCCTCCAGCGGGGGGACATCATCCAGGAGATCAACGGGCAGGCCATCCGCAAGCTCGGCGATTATCAGGCCGCCATCGGCAAGGTAAAAAAGGACGAAGTAGTCCGCCTCCTGGTCAAGCGGGGGGAGCGGAACATCTACCTGGCTTTTCGCTCGAACCGTTAGGAATGCGATTCCTTTCCCCGGCAAAAATCAACCTTCATCTGGAGGTGCTGGAAAAGCGGCCGGACGGATACCACGAGATCCAGACCCTCCTGCAGAGGGTCGATCTCTCCGATGAGATGGAAATTCACCCGGGCGGGCGGGGAATCCGGCTGATCCCCGAGGGGGAAGCAGTTCCCCAGGGGATGGACAACCTGGCCTGGCGGGCCGCCCAGTTCTTCTGCCGGGAGACCGGGATTCCCGAAGACCTGGAGATCAGGATCCGAAAGAGGATTCCGGTGGCCGCCGGATTGGGCGGGGGAAGCGGCAACGCCGCCGCCGTGCTGGCGGCCCTGAACGATCTTTTCCGGACCGGGCTGAACTCGGATGCCCTCATGGGGCTGGCGGCCAGGCTGGGAGCGGATATCCCCTTTTTCATCTTTCAAAAGCCGGCCCTGGCCCGGGGAAAAGGGGAAAGATTGAGTGCCGTGAGCATGCCGGAGGGCCTGGGATTCCTGCTGCTGGTTCCTCCTTTCCGCATCTCCACTCCCTGGTCCTACGAAACCTTCGACCGGCTCACGGGCGGGAAGCGGAAGGCAGGGACGCCCCTGGGGGCTTCGTATTCGACCCTGGCGGACCTTTTACCGGTCTTAAAAAATGATCTGGAAATTCCGGCACTTTCCAGGTATCCTAAAATTGGGGGGATGAAAGAGGAATTGCTCCGCCGGGGGGCTTGGGGAGCGCTCATGTCCGGTAGCGGCCCGGTGACCTTCGGCCTCTTCCCTTCGAAAGAGGAAGCCGATAAGGCCAGTAAGAAACTCGAGCTCGCGAAAGGCTGGAAGGCCATCACCGCCCAAGGAATATAAAAAAATGATGGGACGCAGATAAACGCAGATTTTCAGGATTTTAATGAAAGAAAAAAATATCGGTGTTCATCTTAGGCACTTTTTTTACTGGGGCGTCGTCAAGCGGTAAGACACGGGTCTTTGGAACCCGCATTCGGAGGTTCGAATCCTCCCGCCCCAGCCACTATTCTAAGAAGGGATCCCGGTAGAGGGAGGGAGAGCGTGTGGATCATATGAGGATCTTTTCGGGAAATTCCAACCTTCCCCTGACCCAGGAGATCTGCGATATTCTGGAAAGCCCCATGGGCGCGGCCGACGTCAAGACCTTCAGCGACGGGGAAATCCTGGTGGACATTCACGAGAGCGTCCGGGGAATGGACATATTCGTCGTCCAGTCCACCTGCACTCCGGGCAACACGAACCTGATGGAACTCCTGATCATGATCGACGCCCTGAAACGGGCTTCGGCCAACCGGGTCACCGCCGTTCTCCCCTACTATGGGTACGCCCGTCAGGACCGGAAGGTATCCCCCCGCGCGCCCATCACCGCCAAGCTGGTCGCGGATCTGATCACCGCCGCCGGGGCCAACCGGGTTCTCACCATGGACTTGCACGCCGGGCAGATTCAGGGGTTCTTCAACATCCCGGTGGACCATCTGTTTGCCGCCCCGGTTCTCCTGGAATACATGCGGACGAAGTTTTCGGGGGACATGGTGATTGTGTCTCCCGATGCGGGCGGAGTGGAGCGGGCCCGGGCGTTCGCCAAGAGGCTGAAAGCCTCCCTGGCGATCATCGACAAGCGTCGGGATGTCCCCAACGAAGCCAAGTTCATGAACCTCATCGGAGAGGTCAAGGGCCTGCACGCCATCATCCTGGATGATATCGTGGATACGGCCGGCACCCTGGTGGAGGCGGCTTCCGCTCTGGCCACCAACGGGGCCGTGGGGGTATATGCCTGCTGTGTGCATCCGGTGCTTTCCGGCCCGGCGATCGAGCGGCTGAATAAATCGATCATCCAGGAAGTGACCATCACCAACACCATTCCCCTCAGCCCGCGGGCCGCATCGAGCCCGAAATTCAAAGTTTTATCCGTAGCCAGAATGCTGGCGGATGCCATTCAGAGGATTCACTGCAACGATTCGGTGAGTTCTCTATTCGTTTAAGGGAGGAGTCATGGAACAGAGAGAATTAGAAGTCGTCTTGCGAACGAACAGCGGAAAGGAGGCCGCCCGGCGCATTCGCCGGGAAGGGAAAATCCCGGCGGTCCTCTATGGGCGCAAGACCCAGACCTTTCACCTGACCGTCAAGCCCGAGGAGTTAAAGAAGATTTTGACCAGCGGGGCCAAGGAAAACACCCTGATCGGGCTGAAGGTCAGCGGCCCGGGAAGGGACAAGGTGGGCAGCCCGGTGGTCATGCTGAAAGACCTGCAGGTTCATCCCCTCGATCGATCCTACCTCCATGCCGATTTTTATGCCGTGGCCATGGATGAGAAGATCGAGGTCGATATCCCCGTCCGCCTGGTGGGCAAGGCCGAAGGGGTGAAGGTGGGTGGAATCCAGCAGCAGACCATGCGCGAAATCCGGGTCCGCTGCCTGCCCACGGAAATCCCCGAGTTCCTCGAAGTGGATGTGAGCGCCCTGAAAATCGGGGATTCCCTCCATGTGCGGGACCTGGCCCCTCCGGAGAAGTTCGACCTGGTGACCGACAAGAACTTCACCCTGGCCAGCGTGGTTCCGCCCATCTCCGAGGCGAAGTACGAACAGCTCATGGCCACGCCGGAAGGGGAACGGGAGATTGCTCAGCCCGAGCGGATTGGCGAGAAGAAGGAAGAGCCCGAGGTGGCCGAGCCGGGCAAGGCGGGCAAGGAGCCCCGCGAAGCGAAAGAGGCCAAAGCAGGAAAAGAGCCCCGCGAAGCGAAAGAGGGCAAAGAGGGCAAAGAGGCCAAAGAGAAAGAGCCCAAGAAGTAGCTGGTTTTTGAGGAGGTGGAGTGAAGCTCATCCTGGGCCTGGGAAATCCGGGGCGCGGTTATCACTGGACAAGGCACAACGTGGGCTTCCTTCTCCTCGACGGTCTGGCCGAAAAACACCGAATCGAAATCACCCGCCGGGGAATGAAATCCCTCTATGGCCGGGGAAGGATCGGGGCCGAAGAAGTCATCCTGGCCAAACCCCAAACCTTCATGAACCTCTCCGGAGAAGCCGCCCAGCGGCTTCTCCAGTTTTTCAAGGTCCAGCCGGAAAATCTGGTGGTCCTCCACGATGACCTGGACCTGCCCCCGGGGAAGATGCGCGTCCGGATCCGCGGAAGCCACGGGGGTCATAAGGGCATCCAGTCGATCATCGAAGCCCTGGGAAACGACGGCTTTGTCCGTTTCAAAATGGGGATCGGCCGGCCCGGAAGACCCGGGCAGGACCCCGCGGATTTTGTACTGGAGCCTCTTGCCGGAGGGGAAAGAGAAGAGTTTAAAAAGATGATCGAGGGACACGTGGAAGCCCTCGAAGTTCTAATCCTCCAAGGCCCCCAGGCGGCGATGAATCAATTCCATAAAGACAATGATCAATGACCATTGCCCATTGAACAATGATCAATGACCATTGCCCATTGAACAATGATCAATGACCAATGGCCGATGATCAATGACCAATCGACTTCTTTGCTTCCTTCCACAACCCGTCCATCTCCTCCAGGGTCGAATCCTGGGGTCGTTTCCCCTTCCTGCGCAGCCCTTCCTCCACCTGAAAGAACCTCCGGGCAAAACGCCGGTTGGCCTTGCGCAGCGCCTCTTCCGCCGAAATTCCCCGGAAACGGCCCCAGTTCACCAGGGTGAAGAGAAGGTCTCCGAGTTCTTCTTCCACCGCTTTCCGGGAAGTCTCTTTTCCCGCCTTTTTCAGCTCCTCCAGCTCTTCCTGGACTTTTTTCCAGACCTCGTGAATATGGGGCCAGTCAAAGCCCACCCGGGAAACCCTTTCCGACAGGCGCCGGGCGCGTTCCAGGGCCGGAAGGGCCAGGGGGATTCCATCCAGGAGGGAGTTCCTCTTGGCGTATTTGCCCTCCATTTCCTTGACCGAACCCCAGACCTTCAAAACCTCTCCCGCGCTCTTGGGAGTGGGGCGGGGCCGGTCCGGCGGAGGGAAGACGTGAGGATGGCGCCGGACGAGTTTCTCCGCTAATTCGTTCACGATGCCCGGAAAATTGAAATCTCCTTTTTCCTCGGCGATCCGGGAAATAAAGACGATCTGCAGGAGGAGGTCGGCCAGCTCTTCCCGCAATTCCCCGGGGGTTCCGGATTCGATGGCCTCGAGGACCTCGTAGGATTCCTCGATCAAATATTTTTTCAGGGAATTCTCGGTCTGCTCCCGGTCCCAGGGACATCCCGAAGGGCTGCGCAGCCAGGCCATGATCTTCAAGAGATCATCAACCGTGTATTTCTTTTTCTGGATTCCTTTTCGGGTATTGGCGGGCCTGCGTTTCTTCCGTTCCGGGTTCATGATGAATCGTTTCTTTTCCTTCCCTTGCTTTTGCACCTGCATTTTCACTCGCATAATCTCCAACCATCTTATGGCACCGCTGCGGCGGTTTCAAGAAAATTGTTGTAGAACAAGGGGTTTTGTGATAGTTTTAAATGGTGCTGATGGTTGAGTCCACAATCCAAATCCTCTGAACCCTAGATGCCCTCGTCGAATGAGGGCATTTTGTTTTGGGGAAGGCTATCCGGAGATTGACCGGAATCCTCTATTAACCCCAGGAGACCAGCCAGAGTTGAAAGAAAAATCCGAAGACCATCCAGCAGGGCGGGTTCACTTCGATGACCCGGGCACGGTGAAGCTCCTCTTTGGGGAGAATGACAGCCATCTGAAACTCATTGAAAAGAGCATGGGGGTCAAGATACATGCCCGGGGAAACGACCTGTCCATCGCGGGAGACCCGATCCAAGTTCAATTGACGGAAAAACTCCTGACCGAGCTTTACGATATCCTTCGCCGCGGGCATCCCCTCTATCCCAACGATATCGTCTCCGCGGTCCGGATCCTCTCCGCGAATCATGCCGCCAAGCTGAAGGATGTCTTCCTGGATACCGTCTACATCTCTTCCCGGCGGCGATTGATAACCCCCAAGAGCCTGGCCCAGAAACGCTACATCGATGCCATCCGGACCCACGACATTGTCTTCAGCATCGGGCCGGCGGGAACGGGAAAAACCTACCTGGCCATGGCCATGGGGGTCGCCTCCCTGACCAAAAAGGAAGTCGACCGAATCATATTGGCTCGTCCTGCCGTGGAGGCCGGGGAAAAACTGGGATTCCTTCCCGGGGATTTGCAGGAAAAGGTGAACCCCTATCTGCGCCCCCTGTACGATGCCTTGCATGACATGATGGATTTTGAAAACGTCTCCCGCCTTCTGGAAAAAGGAGTGATCGAAGTGGCTCCCCTGGCTTTCATGCGGGGACGGACGCTGAATGATTCTTTCGTCATCCTGGATGAAGCCCAGAACACGACCTCCGAGCAGATGAAGATGTTCCTGACCCGCCTGGGCTACGGCTCCAAGGCGGTGATCACCGGGGACATTACCCAGATCGATCTGCCCCCCGGGAAGATGTCCGGCTTGATCGAGGCCCGGAATATCCTGCAGGGGATCGAAGGAATCAACTTCAGCTTCTTCACCGAGATCGACGTGGTCCGCCATCCTCTCGTCCAGGATATCATCCGCGCCTATGAAAGCCAGGCGGCGAAAAAAAATGCTGCTTCTTTTACCCTTCCCCTGTATGGAGGAGAGGGCAAAGAGGAGGGGGGCGATTAACCGCCATTGTCCTCGAAGGTTTCCGTCCTCAATCGCCAAGACCGGGTGCCCGTCGACCGACGAAAGATCGGGGCGGCGGCCCGCAGGATTCTGAAGACCCTGGGGTATGAAGGATATGAGCTCACCGTAGTCCTGGTCGACGACCGGGAGATCACCCGGCTGAACCGCCAGTACTTCCGCCGCCGCCGCCCCACGAACGTCATTTCTTTCCCGATGATGGACGGATCTGCCCTCTCCCTCCGCGCCAGGATGCTGGGAGATGTAGTCATTTCCGCTGAAACCGCGGAGCGAGATGCCGAAGAGGCCGGCAAGAAAGGGGCGGATGAGATCCTATTCCTCCTGATCCACGGCATCCTGCACCTGGCCGGCTATGATCATGAAGGAACGAAAGTAGAGCGGCTGCACATGGAAGCGAAAGAGAGGGAAATTTTCTCGTTGCTAAAACATCCGCCGTCTCGGAAATCCTCTGGTAGGTAGGGGCGCGCTGCTGCGCGCCCTCCCAGCCGCCCTGCACCACATTGAGTGCAGGGCGGCCCTGAACCTTAAATGGTTCAGGGCGCATTCCGCAATTCTAGTAGTTTTCCGCCAGCACTTCAAAGAACGCCTGGGGATGGGCGCAGACCGGGCATTTCTCCGGGGCTTCTTTCCCCTCGTGCACGTAGCCGCAGTTTCGGCAGTGCCATTGGGTCGGCGAGTCCTTCTTGAAGGCTTTTCCTCCCTGGACATTTTTCAAAAGCGCCCGGTACCGGGCCTCATGGAATTTTTCCACCTTGGCGACCTGGGTGAATGTCTGGCAAACATCCGTGAACCCTTCCTGCTTGGCCACTTCGGCAAAATTCTGGTAAAGGGTCGCCCATTCGAAATTTTCTCCGTCTGCGGAAGCCTTCAGGTTTGCGGCCAGATCGCCGATTATGCCCGCGGGGTACCCGGCGGTGATGGTTACCTCTCCTCCCTTGAGCAGATTGAAGAACAACTTGGCGTGCTCCTTTTCATTGTCCGCCGTCTCCAGGAAGGTGGCGGCGATCTGCTCGTATCCGGCCTTCCTGGCCTCGCTGGCAAAGAAGGTGTAACGGTTGCGGGCCTGCGACTCGCCGGCAAAAGCGGCCAGCAAATTCTTCTCCGTCTTGCTTCCCTTGAATTCCATGATTCCTCCTCCGTGGTTTAATTACTCTTAAGATTCTATTCCTTTTATTTTAAACCGCCACATGATTTTCCGCATGTCCCTTTCTTCCTTCGGGTAGGGGGTCGACCGGAAGGAGTAAGCCCCCTGTTCGTCTCTCCCGTAGGGGCGGTTCGCGAACCGCCCCTACTTTCCGATTCCCTTTCCTTTCTTACCCCGGGTAGGAGCGCCCGTAAGATTTGGGTACGTGTAGGGGCGGCCCCATGTGGCCGCCCTATGGTTGTGGAGATGTGTAGAGGCGATCCGGCGGGTTGGCCTGGGGTAAAGATTTCTCTTGACAACTCATCAAATGATGAGTAGTATAATCAAAAAGAAAGCACGAAGCACAAAATCCGAAATTCGAAATAATTTCCAACGGCTGAATTCCCAAGCACATATCCGAAACGGGTTCCCCTCCCCTGGCGGGAGGGGATAAAGGGGAGGGGGAGCCAAA
>Ga0315294_10000968_pt1 | contig 31188 bp, 22 predicted proteins | sample YL17G13_40_MG_FD_203626 | JGI IMG/M metagenome (GOLD analysis project Ga0315294, IMG submission 203626) | Sediment microbial communities from Yellowstone Lake, YNP, Wyoming, USA - YL17G13_40 | ecosystem: Environmental > Aquatic > Freshwater > Lake > Sediment | place: USA: Wyoming | collected...
CAGGCCGAAGAGCATGCCGAACACGCAGACCGCGAGGCCGGCCATGAGCAGGTGCGAGCCCAGGACCTGGGTGCCGAACACCGGGTAGGTGGTCGTGAGCGCCGGCAGCTCGAGATCGAGCTCGCTGGCGAACGCGCGAACCGGCCACGCGAGGGCGGACAGCGCGGCGGTCAGAAGACCGACGGCGACTGGGGAGCCACCGCTCCCGGCCAGGCCATTGAGGCGCATCATCTTCATGCGACGCTCCTTCGGCAGTGCTTGAAGCACCCGGCTCGCGCCGGAGGGAGTCTCACCGGCAGGGCGGCGCAATGGTTCGCGCATGAGCGTCGCCCGGTCGGCGGAGCGGTTCGGCACTTCCGCCCCGGTCGCCCGTGCGGCACGGGGCAGCCAGGGACGGAAGACCGGCGCAATGTAACCGAGACCCGGCGGGTCGGCAACCGCCGAATCGCCGGTGAATCGTCGTGGGCGACGACCGTCGAACCGGGCGACGCGGGTCGGGGTATCAATGAGTGCCAGCGACCGAGTGCCGATCCCACCATCCCGAGACCGCCTTCCGGGTGCCCGTCGCCCGCCGAGATCCCATGGCTGCTTCGCGTCCCATCCCGACCGATCCCATCGCGCTGGCCGGCCTCTGGGCCGACCTGCGGCGCGTGTCCGACGCGCTCGGAGTGCCCGAACGTGGCGTGCAGTTGATCACGCGGCTGCGGACCCGGATCGAGGCCGTCGCGTTGCGTGCCGCGCGGCAACCCCGGCGCCCGCGCGTGGCCTGTCTCGTGGGGCTGGACCCGCCCATCGTCGCCGGGGGCTGGATCTCGGAACTCCTCGCGCTGTCCGGGGGCGAGGACGTCCTGGGCGCGCCCGGTGCCGGGCCGCGCGTTCTGGCGGCGGGGGATCTCGAGCGCGCCGACCCGGACGTCATCGTCCTCGCGCCGGCCGGGATGGCCCTGCCGGCCGCGCTGGCCGCGGCGCACTCGCATGCGTCGCGGCCCGGCTGGCCGATGTCCCGCGCGGCGCGTGAGGGCCGGACTTACGTGGCCGACGGGGCGGCGCTCTTCGGGCGCCCTGGGCCGCAGGTGGCCGAGGTGCTCGAGACCGTCGCCGAGATGCTGCATCCTGCCGCGTTCCGGTTCGGCCACGAGGGCAGGGCCTGGACGCGCCTGACGGGCGGCAGCGATACCTGACGTCAGGCGGGGTGTGCGCCAGGGTGACCGGGCTCTGCGCACGGCGCCGCTCGCCGATCGGGGTGCGTGGGGACCGCCGGCCTCCGCCGTCGGCGCCTTCTGCTAGCCCAACTTCGCCAGTTGGTCGACCTTTCCGGCGATTTTCGTGCGGATCGTCGCTCGAAGTGCTTGTCGCTGCGTGCGGACCCTGCGGAAACGGCGTGTAGTGCCAACCTACCCCCTTGCGCTGCGCCTCCCGGCTGCGGCATAACCGTGCTGCAAGGAGGCGCGCGTGTATCTCCGTCATTCGCGGATTCGCAAGGATGGCAAGACCCACACGTACTGGCGGCTGGTGCGGTCGGTGCGGCGTCACGGCAAGGTGGTGCAGGAGACCGTGGCGCAACTGGGCGAACTGGACGCCGAGGGGCGCGCGAAGGCACGTGCGCTGGCGCGCACGATCACGGGCCGCGATGAACAGCGCGAGTTGTTCGAGGACGTGGGGCGCGAAGCTCCACCCGTGCCGGTGCGGCTGCATCAGGTGCGACTGGAGCGCGGCCGCAGCTTCGGGGACGTGTGGCTGGGCTGGACGCTGTGGCGGGCGCTGAAACTGGACGCGCTGTGCGCCGAGTTGCTGCCGGAGGGCCGCGAGGCGGTGCCCTGGTCGGTGATGGCGGCGGTGCTGGTGATCGCGCGCCTGTGCGAGCCGTCGAGTGAGCTGCACCTGGCCGAAGACTGGTTCCGGCGCACCGCGCTCGAGGACCTGCTGCCGTTGCCGGCCGAGGCGGTGAACGAACAGCGGCTGTATCGCGCGCTGGATCAGTTGCTGCCGCATAAGCGGGCGCTCGAGCTTCACCTGAAGCAGCGGCTCGGGGAACTGTTCGCGGTGGAGTACGACCTGCTGTTGTACGACGTGACCAGCACGTACTTCGAGGGCCTCGCCGCAGGCAACGCGCTGGCGCAGCGCGGCTACAGCCGGGATCACCGGCCGGACTGCAAGCAGGTGTGTATCGCGCTGGTGGTAACCCGCGAGGGGATCCCGCTGGGCTACGAGGTGTTTGCCGGCAATCGGGTGGACGTGACCACGGTCGAAGAGATCGTGGAGGCAATGGAAGCGCGGTTCGGGCTGGCGCAGCGGATCTGGGTGATGGACCGTGGCATGGTGCGCGAGGGCAACCTCACCTGGTTGCAGGCGAGCGGGCGGCGCTATCTGATCGGGACGGCGCGCGGGGAGGTGCGCAAGTGGAGTCGGCAGCTGGCCGAGGAGCGCGACTGGCAGACCGTGCGCGACGGGGTGGAAGCCAAGCTGTGCCGAGGGCCTGACGGCGCGGAGACGTTCCTGCTGTGCCGCTCGCGGGAGCGGCGCGAGAAGGAGCGCGGGATGCATGCGCGTTTTGAGGTTCGGATCGAAACGGCGCTGGCGCGGCTGGGACGACGGATCGCGGGGGCGAAGAAGCTGCTCGACCGCAGCGCCCTGGAGCGCCAGATCGGGCGCCTGCTGGAGCGTAACCAGCGCGCCGCGGCGCGCTACCAGATCCGGCTCGAGGAGGCGCCCGAGACGCCGGCGGGGTTGCAGTTGGTGTGGGAGGCTCAGGCGGAGTGGGACGAGTGGGCGCGGCACAGCGAGGGGACCTATGTGCTGCGCACCAACGTCACCGACTGGACGCCCGAGTCGTTGTGGCAGACCTACGTGCAGCTGACCGAGGCCGAGGCCGCGTTCCGCATCCACAAGAGCGAGCTCGGGCTGCGGCCGATCTGGCACCAGAAGGCCGAACGCGTGCAGGCGCACATCCTGGTGTGCTTTCTGGGCTACGTGCTGTGGAAGACGCTCGAGCAGTGGCAGAAGCGGGCCGGGCTCGGCCACAGCCCGCGCACAATCCTGGAAGAACTGGCACGAATCCAGAGCTCCGACGTGGTGCTGCCGTTGGCTGACGGGTCGGGGCGCGAACTGCGCATCCGCTGCGTCGTGCGCCCCGACCCGGCCCAGGCGCTGCTGCTCGAACGCCTGGGCCTGCGACTGCCGGAGCGGCTGCGGATCCCGCCGCGGATCGCCCAAATGTAGTGCCAACTCGGCCGGCTAAGTCGTTGGAAAACCGAGAAACGGTCGCTCGAACTGGCGAAGTTGGGCTAGACTCCGCCGCAGCATGACATGGGCCGCGATTCGGTCGCGGCCAGTAGGGTCGGAGCTATTGATGCCCCTCGAATACCGAATCGACCAGGCGCGACGCGTCGTCTTCGCCACGGCGACAGGGCTCCTCTCGGACCAGGATCTCTTCACCTATCAGCGTGAGGTCTGGTCCCGCGGCGAGCTGGCCGGCTACGACGAGGTCGTCGACTTTGGCGCGGTCGAGGATCTCGTCCTGTCGTCTGGCGATCGCTTGAGAGCGTTGGCCGATCTGGCCTCGACCATGGATGTGCCGGGAGCATCGTCGAGGCTGGCCATCGTCGCCCCGCAGGATTTCGCCTACGGGCTCGCGCGCATGTTCGAGACCTACCGCACGATGAACCAGCACGGCTCCAAGGTCGTGTCGGTGTTCCGCTCCATGCAGGCCGCGCTGGATTGGCTCGGTTTCGAGAGTCCGGGCGAGCCTGCCGGCGGGGAACCGCCCGGGCCACGCGCCCGGAGCTGACGGGCCGGGGCGCGGTCCCCGGCACTCGTCGAGAGGTCCACCGCGCCGGTCGTCCGCGCGCCCGATGCGGCTTGCCTGCCCGCCAGCTCGAGAGACAGTCTCCACGCTGTGAGGGTCGCATCGCGTCCGGTCCCGGGAGAGGAGACGTCCATGATCGAACGGTCGCGCTGGCTGGAACGGGACTTCGCCTTTGGCCTGCCGGTCTCCAGGTTCCCCGATGTCCTCGAGCGGCTGCGGGGCACTCCGGCCCGCCTCGAGGACCGCCTGGGCGGCGTTTCTGCCGCCTGGCTTTCCGCGCGTTCCGGCGGGTCCTGGTCCATCCAGGAGAACGTCGGCCACCTGCTTCTCGTGGAGCGTCTCTGGGACGGACGGCTGGACGATTTCCTCGCGGGAGCGGAGGAACTGCGTCCGGCGGGCTACGATGCCACTCCGGTGGAAGCGGCGCAGTTCAACGAGCGGCCCGTTGGGGATCTCCTGGCCGCGTTCCGGGCAGCTCGCCTCCGCCATGTGGGCCGGCTGGAAGACCTCGGTCCCTCCGACGTCAGGCGGACGGCCTTCCACCAGCGCCTGAAGCGCACCGTCAACGTGCTTGACATGATGGTCTTCGCTGCCGAGCACGACGACCACCACCTGGCCCGGACCACGCAACTCCTTGGATCGTCGTGAGCGGGCGAGGAACCGTCGGGTCCCGACGTCAGAATCCCACGCTTAGCTGCGTGAGCCAGCCGCGCGTCGCGGCCGGGATGAACAGTGGCGCGAAGTTCCCCTCCGCGTCGTAGTCCCAGTACCCGCCCGCGAGGTAGCGCGCGTCGAGGAGATTGGAGACCCGCAGCGAGATCTCGGCGCGGCTCGAGGCCCCGACCGGGAAGTGGCACGCGGCGATGGCATCCATGCGCGTATGAGGATCGATGCTCGCACTCTCGCCATTGTCCAGGAACATGCGGCCCGCGTACTGGGCGTCGAGGCCCAGGATGACGTCGCGCCACGAGGCCCGCCCGCCCAGGTTGGCGATCTGTCCCGGGAAGAAGCCGATCGTCTTGCCGTCCTGCCGGATCTCGACCCCGACGTCGGGCACCTCGGTGAACCGGACGAAGTGGTTGTCGGACATAATGGCGTTTCCGCCGAGGGAGAGCTTCACCCGCGGCCGGGGTGCGGCGGTGATCAGGCCGGCGAGTTCCACGCCCTGGTGCAGGGAGCGCGCAGCATTGATCGTGATCCAGGTGTTGAAGTCCGAGTTGAACTGGTAGTCCACCAGCTCGTCGCGGAAGTCCATGCGGAAGAGGTTGGCCGAGACCGCGGCCCGGCTCGATCGCCACGAGACGCCGGCCTCGTAGTCATTGACCCGCTCGGGCTGGAGGACCGGCTCCCCGTTCCGGAACAGCGGCCGGCTGCCGGCCTTCTCGGCGTCGAACAGGTTCCGGAAGGCGGGCTCGCGCCGCGACGCCGACCAGGCGGCGAACAGCGACAGGCCGGCGCGCGGGGTGACGGTCACGCCCAGGCGGGGCAGGGCGAAGTCGTAGCTCTGGTCGAAGGTGATGCCCCCGAACGGGTCCCCGCGCATGTGATAGGCCTGATGGCGCCACGCGAGGTCCGCGGTCACCAGCACGCGCTCGCTCGCCTGCCATTCCTCGCGGGCGAACAGCGCGCCCGAGAGCGTGCGGGGGTGATAGTCGTAGTACTGGTGGTTCGGCGCCACTCCCGGCGGCAAGCCGTTGCCCCAGATCACCTCGCCCCAGTGGCGGCCGTCGTGCGCGCGCAGCTCGCCTCCCGCGGTCAGCGTGCCGCCCGGGTGCCGCACCCGCAGACGCGGAATCCAGCCGTAATGCTGGTTGGCGACGGTCCGGCGGCGCACCAGATCGGCCTTTTCGACGACGGCGTTGCCATTCGTGTCCCGGTCCAGCATCTGGACGCTGTCGGTGGGGGAGGTATGCACCCACTTCAGCCGGTAGTAGGCGCGATCAACCAGCGTCGAATCCGATGTCGCCCACGCCACGAGGCGGTAGTCCTCGAGCGCGCTGCCGGGCTGCCACTCGTCGTAGTAGCCCCTGCCGTTGAACCAGAACAGCGTCTGCGAGAACGTGAGCCCGGTCTGCGGAGCCCACGAGTGGACCAGCTGATAGTGGGGCTCGAAGAAGTGGTCCTGTTCGCCCTCGTAGTCGAGCGGGTTGAAGCGGCGGCCGCGCGCCAGCTCCTCGGCCGAGGCGCCCCGGTAGGCGAGGTGGGTCTCCTCGGGACCGCCGAAGAGGGTGAGCCGCAGGAGGTGGTCCCCGAGCGTGCGCTGCGCGGAGAACAGGTAGGACCAGAGCTTGGACCAGGATTGCTCACGGTAGCCCTGGGTCTCGATGCGGGAGTAGCGGCCGTAGAAGTTCCAGCCGCCGGCGAGGCGCCCGGAGTTGTCCTCCACCATCAGCCGGCCGGTCGTCCACGAGCCGTACGCCACGGTGGCCCGAGCGGAGGGCGCGTCGCTCAGTGGCGCGAGCTCGAGGTTCACGCTGCCACCCACCGAGGCGCCGCCGTAGAGCGCCGAGCCCACGCCGCGCTGGAGCTGTGCGCTGCTGGTCGAGGCCAGCAGGTCGGGGTGATCGATCCAGTAGACCTCGTTCGACTCGGGGTCGTTGAGCGGCACCCCGTCCACCAGCACGCTGATGCGGCGCTGCGGGAAGCCGCGGATCGAGAGGTAGGAGTAGCCGATGCCATTGCCGGCGTCGGAATAGGCGTAGGCGCCCGGAAGCGTGCCGAGCAGCATCCCGGTGTCGAGGCCGACGTTCTGCCGTAACAGCTCGTCGCGTGTTAGCACGGCGCGGGCCTGTGGCGCGTCCTCGCCCAGGCGCGTGGTGTTCACCTCGACGCCGGCGATCGGCACGATCCGGTGGAGCGTGTCGGGCGTCGCCATGGAGTCGAGGAGGGCGCGCTGCCCCGGGGTCGCGGGTTCCGGTGTGGCGCACGTGAACGAGAGCAGGGCCAGGGTGGGGAGCAGCATTCTCATGGTGTGACCTCCGTCTTCGGCCGGAGCCAGCCCGCGGAGTAGATGAGCAGCGAGGCGGCGAGTCCGACATAGATGGGTTCGAGTGACCACGGATAGCCTCCCGCCATGTCCGACTGGGGGAAGGCCTTGAGCAGGATCCAGGAGAGCGAGAGGCAGAAGGGCGCCAGCATGGCGGCCAGAGTCCAGCGTGAGTCCAGCCGGCCCCGCTGGAGCAGCGCGGTGCCCACCGGCAGCAGCAGCGTGGGCGTGACGATCGAGCCCAGGTCGTGCCAGAGCGCGATCACGCTCTGGTTGGCGAGCGCGAGTACGGCGGCGAAGCCGGCGGCGAGCCACAGGCCGTAGCGCGTCCAGCCCGGCACGCGGTCCTCGTTGCCGCGCACGATGCGCCAGACGACGTCGCGGCCCACGGTGGCCGCGGCGATGAACCCGTAGGAATCGATCGTGCTCATCACGGTGGCGATCATGGAGAGGTAGAAGAGACCGAGTGCGAACGGCGGCAGCGTGATGCGTGCGACCTCCGGGAAGGCGAACACCGGGTCCTTGAGCTGGGGCAGCAGGGCCCGGGCGTAGAGGCCGGTCATCGTGGTCATGAAATCGAACACCGCCCAGCACGCGACCGACCACAGCACCGCGTTGCGCGCGATCTTCGGGTCGCGGGCCGCGTAGGCGCGCTGCCAGAAGCCCGGATCCACGAGCGCCGAGAGCGCGATGAAGTACCAGACGAAGATGGCCTGCGGCGGATTGCCCCCGTGCCAGGTGAAGTGGGAGGCCGGCAGTTGCGCGCGCAGAAACGGCAGCGCGCCGTGCTGTGCGACCAGGAAGACGAGGAGCACCGCGAAGCCGAGATACATGAGGACGAACTGCACCTGGTCGGTGAAGACCACGGCCCGCAACCCGCCCTTGTCGATGTAGAAGACCGAGAGCAGCGCCGCCCCCACGATGCAGGGCGCCAGCGGCAGGCCGAACATGGCAGCGAAGAGCGTGCCCAGCATGAGCACGTAGGCGGCGGGTTGCGCCACGATGAACACCGCGAACGCGCCCACGAGTGCGGGCCCGCAGCCGTAGGCGCGGTCGAGCAGGTCGGGCAGCGTGTAGAGCCTGGCTTCCCGCGCGCGCTTCGCGAAGAAGGCGGCGAAGAGCAGCGCGCCAATGTAATAGGGCACGCCGAAGACCAGCCAATTGGCGAGCCCATAGCGCCACGAGTACTCGCCTACGCCCAGTATGCCGCCGTACCAGGTGGCGACCAGTGTGGCGACCAGCGCGGGCAGCGTGACACGCCGCCCGGCCACGAGGTACTCGAGTGCTTCGAGGCGGCGCCCGAAGGCGCCGGCCCAGACCGCGGCGAGAAAGCCGAAGTAGAGAAGGACCACCCCCCAGTCGAGGGGGCTCGTGCTGAACATGTGCGATCCCCGCAGCGGGGGCGCTCTTCACGGGCTGCGCGAATCGCGAGAGGTCAGGGCCGCGCTGCCCGAGACAGAGATGCCGCCCGCGAAGGGACGGCATGAAGGCAAGCGGAGAGCTCGTTTGTCTTCGCCGTTTCCCTACGCTGGTCTTGGCCAGATCAGGTTCAGAGGGTTTGCTCTCAGGCCGGCACTCGTTCCCGCCGACCACCCCTAACGACGCGTCCACCTTGCAGCGGACCGCTCCAAGATGGCGCGACCGAAAGGAAAACGCAAGTCGTCGTCAGGCGGATGTCCGGTCAGTGTCATGGGAGCGCTCCAAATCCGTTCGAGACGCGAGAAAGTAGCCGTTCCGCGCTCATTCGCCCTTGTGTCCCGAAGACGGGTCCTGCGATGATCGAAGGAGTCGGCGGTCCGCCTCGCGCACGGATGCGAGCGCCGGCCGCATCGCCGGGAGACGACTTGCGGAGGGTCGCACCCTTGAGTTGCACCAGGTGACACCATCCGGAACGGTGCTCCGTACCCTGCGGTACGGGCATCCACCACGACGGAGGGAGTACATGCAGAAGCACCTGTGGAGGACCGTGACAGTCGCGACCTTGCTGATGATCTCGGCGCTGGCCCTGACGGCGCTGGCGCAGGAGAAGAGGTTCGACGCGGCCGCGGCGGACAGTTCGGCCGATCGAATGATGCCGGGTTGCGCCATGAAGGCCGGCATGGGCGGGAAGTGCTGCGCCAGGCACGAAGAGATGAGGGTCTGCGGCAAGAGAGGCTGCTGCGTGCACGCCGACATGAAGGCCGGCGGCAAGAAGGATGGCAAGAAGGGCCGCTGCATGAAGGACGGCAGGAAGGGTTGCTGTGCCCACGGCGACATGAAGTGCTGCTGTATGAAGGACGGCAGGAAGGGTTGCTGCGCGCGCGCCGACATGAAGGGCCGCTGCATGAGGAGCGCCAGGAAGGGTTGCTGCGCGCGCGCCGACATAATGGGCCGCTGCTTGCCGGGTGGCGCGAGCAAGGGCATGGAAGGCGGCTCGCGCGAGGGCGAGGTGGAGCCCGACTAGCCTGGGCCGATCATGACCCGCTGCTGCGGACGCGATCCGACCGCGGTCTGCCGCGGCCCGGTGACTGGCCGCGACGCAGTCGGGGTCGGGCACCACGGACGTCGCGCAGAGGAGCCGTCATCGATGACCGCGCCTCTCCTGCCCGTGGTGTGAGCGGAGCGCCTCGCTGACGAGATCGTCCGAAGCGCTCCGCCCCGCCGGCACTACTCCTCGTTGAGGGTGGCGCGCTCTGGGATGTCGCGCAGGTGATAGGGCGTAACCTGGTAGACGTAGTAATTCAACCAGTTGGCGAACAGCAGGTTGGCGTGTCCGCGCCAACGCACCACCGGCTCCCTGGCAGGGTCGTCGCCGGGATAGTAGTTGAGCGGCACATGGATGGGCAGGCCCTTGCTCACATCCCGGTCATACTCGGACTTGAGCGTGAGCGAATCATATTCCGAATGGCCGGTGACATAGATATGCCGCCCATCACGCGTAGCGACGATGTAGATGCCGGCCTCGTCCGATTCGGCCAGGATCTGCAACTCGGGCACGCGCTCCAGGTCCGCGCGGCGGATCTCGGTGTAGCGCGAGTGCGGAGCGTAGAACACGTCGTCAAAGCCGCGCAGCAGTCTGGTATGGCGGTCGAAGACCCGGTGCGGGAACACTCCAAACATCTTGCGTTCCAGCGCGTACTTGGGGATGCCGTAGTGGTGATATAGGCCTGCCTGCGCGCCCCAGCAGACGTACATGGTGGCGTAGACGTTGGCCTTGGCCCAATCCATGAGGTCGACCAGTTCGGGCCAATAGTCCACCTCCTCGAACGCCATCTGCTCCACCGGCGCGCCGGTGATGATCAGGCCGTCGAACTTGCGGTGTCTCACCTGCCGACAAGAACGGTAATGCGCTATCAAGTGCTCTGCCGATACGTTCTTGTGGTCGTGGGTGGCGGTGTGGAGCAGGGTCACTTCCACTTGCAGCGGGGAATTGCCCAACAGGCGCAGCAATTGGGTCTCGGTGGCGATCTTGGTCGGCATCAGGTTGAGAATCGCCACCCGCAGTGGACGGATATCCTGGTGGCGGGCCCGCTCCTCGGTCATCACGAAGATATTCTCGCTCTCCAGCGTGGCGCGCGCGGGCAGGGTGGATGGGATCGTTACGGGCATGGAGTCTCCAGTTCTAAAGTATGAAGGATGCCCCTCATGAAAGCAGCCTCAATCCCGCCACTCCCCCGCAAGCGAGAGAGCGGCTCCGCATGACTCATCATTCCGCATTCATCTGTTCAGCGCCTGGTTCAGGTCCCATAGGATGTCGTCGATGTCCTCGAGGCCGATGCTGAGGCGGATGAAATCCGGACTGACGCCAGCGGCGGCCTGCTGCTCGGGAGTCAACTGGCTGTGGGTTGTGGTGGCGGGGTGGATGGCGAGCGACTTGGCGTCGCCGACGTTGGCCAGGTGGCTGAAGAGCCGCAGGCTCTCGATGAACGCCCTGCCAGCCGCCGCGCCGCCTTTGATGCCAAAACCCAGGATGGCGCCATGGCCCTTGGGCAGGTAGTGCCTGGCTCTTTGATAGTCCGGATGGCTTCGCAGCCCGGGATACTTCACCCAGTTGACCGTGGGATGCTTCTCAAGGAATTCCGCCACCGCCTGCGCGTTCCGGACGTGCCGCTCGACGCGCAGCGACAGAGTTTCGATCCCCTGGATGGTCTGCCAACTGTTGAACGGAGCCTGGCACGCGCCGATGTCACGCAACACCTGCACCCGGGCTTTGATGATGAAGGGTGGCAGTCCGACCCCGAGCAGATCGGCATAGACCAACCCGTGGTAGGACGGGTCGGGCGTGGTGAAATTGGCGAAACGGCCGCTGGTCCAGTCGAAGTTGCCGCCATCCACTATCACGCCGCCGATGGTGGTGCCGTGTCCGCCGATGAACTTGGTCGTGCTGTGCGTGATGATGTTGGCGCCCCATTCGAACGGGCGGCACAGGTACGGTGTGGCGAAGGTGTTGTCGATCACCAGCGGGACGTTGTGCCTCCTGGCGATCGCTGAGACCTCCTCGAAGGGAAAGACCGAGATGTCCGGATTGCCGAGCGTCTCGCCATAGATGATCCTGGTGTTCGGGCGAATGGCCCTTTCGAACTCCCGCGGGTCGCTGGGGTCCACGAAAGTGACCTCGATGCCCAGGCGCGGAAAGGTGTAATTAAACTGGTTGTAGGTGCCTCCGTACAGACGGTTGCTGCTGACGATGTGGTCGCCCGCGCCACACAGGGTCAGGACAACCATGGTCTGCGCGGCGTGCCCGCTACTGGCCGCCAGCGCGCCCACGCCGCCTTCCAGGTCAGCCAGGCGCTGCTCCAACACGTCGGTGGTGGGATTCATGATACGGGTGTAGATATTGCCGGGTTCCTTGAGTGCGAAGAGGTTCGCGGCGTGTTCCGTGTTCTTGAACTGGTAGCTGGTGGTCTGGTACAGCGGCACCGCGCGGCTGCCCGTGACCGGGTCGGGCGAATAGCCAGCATGGAGCTGGCGGGTGGCAAAGCCGAACTTGCGATCAGTAGCCATGGTGTCCTCTCCTTGAACCGATGAGCCGATCACGGTGCGTCCGCCTCCAGCGCCGCCCCGTATTCGTTCCCGTGCAGTGGCCGTAGAGTAGCACCTTCACCATCATCCGCAGGCACGGCTGGTGCCCCGCTCCGCGCGGGTCCGGTTCCGCATGGGGGCCGGGCGGAACGCTCGCCTCCGGGGGCCGGGTTGGCCTATGCTTCCCGGCATGTCGCCCGGCTCCATGATCTGCCCCAGCTGTGAGAAGCTCATCGGCATGGACGAGGAGCGCTGCCCGTTCTGCGGCGCCTGGCGGCCAGGGCTCTACGGCATGACCCCCCGATTGCAGCGCCTCTTCGGCCGGAAGCTCGACCTCGACGCCGTCATCGTCGGCGCCTGTGTCGCGCTCTACGTCGTCGCCCTGGCGCTCCAGCCGAGCGCCATATTCCGTCCGCCGGGTGGCGGCGGGCTCGGCGCGCTCTTCAACTTCCTCTCGCCCGGCACGCGCTCTCTCTACCAGCTCGGCATGACGGGCGGCATCGCCTGGCAGCAGGGCTGGTGGTGGACCCTCTTCAGTGCCATCTACCTGCACGGGGGGCTGCTCCATATCTTCTTCAACTTGATGTGGGTCCGGCAGTTGGGCCCGAACGTCACCGAGGTCTACGGGCCGGGCCGGGCATTCATCCTCTTCACCGTCTCCGGGGCGGCCGGGTTCCTCGCCTCGAACCTGCTGAGCGGTGCGCCCACCATCGGCGCCTCGGGCAGCATCTTCGGCCTGCTCGCCGCCCTCATCGTCTACGGCCGACGGCGCCGTATCTCGATGTTGAGCGCCCAGCTCTGGCAGTGGGCCGTCATCCTGTTCGTGATGGGCTTCATGATGTCGGGCGTGAACAACTGGGCGCACCTCGGCGGCTTCGCCGGTGGCTGGGTCACGGCGACGGCCATGCGCTTCGACGACGAGAAGCGCGAGACGCCGCTGGTGCAGGTCCTGGCCCTCGCGCTCGTGGTGCTCACGGCCTGCGCCGTGGTGATGTCGTTCATCACCGTGACCAAGCTGATGATGGCTCTTTCCAGGTAAGCGCCTTCGCCCGTGGCCGGCTTCGCCGCGCCGGATCCCGCGGCTTTGCCGTCCGGGGCGCGGCGTCCTAGGCTCTGTCTCCATCCAGCCGGCAGCCCGAGCGACGACGGGTCCCCTCGCGCCCGGGCTCCCGGAGCGATCCCGCATCCCCACGATAGGAGTCCCGATGAAGAACGCATCCTGGCTCGGTCTGGTCGTGGCGGCGCTGCTCGTGCTGCCCGCGTGCACCCCCAAGACGAAGCAGGGCAGCGAGGTCTCCGCGAAGCTCACGAAATACACGGAGGTCACGCTGACCGCCGACCTGGGCGCCCTCACCGAGAAGGAGCGCAAGATGATCCCGCTCCTGATCGACGCGTGCCAGGCGATGGACGAGATCTTCTGGCTGGAGGCCTACGGCGACAAGGCGAAGCTCCTCGCGGACATCACCGACCCCGGATTGCGCCGCTTCGCCGGGATCAACTACGGACCCTGGGACCGGCTCAACGGAAACGAGCCCTTCCTGCCCGGTGTCGGAGCCAAGCCCGCCGGCGCGGGTTTCTACCCCGCGGATCTGACGAAGGAGGAATTCGAGAAGGCCGTCGCCACGTCGCCGGAGCGGGCAGTCGCGCTAAGGGGCCAGTACACGATCGTGCGCCGGGACGCCCAGGGGCAGCTCGTGGCCGTGCCCTATCGCGAGGCGTTCAAGCCGCAGGTGGAGCGGGCCGTCGCCCGCCTGCACGAGGCGGCCGCGCTCGCCGAGGACGCGGGACTGCGCAACTACCTCGAACTCCGCGCGCGGGCCCTGCTCAGCGACGACTATCGTCCGAGCGACATGGCCTGGATGGACATGAAGACGAACGGGATCGACGTCGTCATCGGCCCCATCGAGAACTACGAGGACCAGCTGTACGGCTACAAGAGCACGCACGAAGGCTACGTGCTCATCAAGGACAAGGAGTGGAGTGCGAAGCTCGCGCACTATGTGAAGCTCCTGCCCGCCCTGCAGGGGCGGCTGCCGGTGCCGGCCCCGTACAAGCAGGAGTCACCCGGGAGCGGCTCGGACCTCGGTGTCTACGACGTGGTCTTCTACGCCGGCGACTGCAACGCCGGATCGAAGGCCATCGCCATCAACCTGCCGAACGACGAGACCGTCCAGCTCGCGAAGGGCGCCCGGCGCCTGCAGCTCAAGAACGCCATGCGCGCCAAGTTCGACAGGATCCTCACACCCCTCGCCGACCGGCTCATCGCCCCGGATCAGAGGAGACACATCCAGTTCGACGCCTTCTTCACCAACGTGATGTTCCACGAGGTGTCCCACGGGCTCGGCATCAAGAACACGCTCGACGGCAAGGGCACCGTGCGCGACGCGCTGAAGGACCTGGGCGGCTCGCTCGAGGAGGGCAAGGCCGACGTGCTGGGCCTCTTCATGATCATGAAGCTCAAGGAGATGGGTGAGCTGGGAGAGGCCGACCTGATGGACAATTGCGTCACCTACCTGGCGGGGCTCCTCCGCTCGGTCCGCTTCGGGGCTGCGAGCGCCCATGGCCGCGCGAACCTCGCCGAGTTCACCTTCTTCAAGGAGCGGGGCGCGTTCTCGCGCGACTCGACGACCGGCACCTATCGCGCGGACCTCCCGAAGATGCAGGCCGCGGTCGACGCGTTCTCGGCGAAGGTGCTGACGCTGCAGGGGAACGGCGACTACACGGGCGTCGAGGCGTTCCTGCCGAAGGCGGACCAGATGGACCCGCAGCTCAAGCTGGACCTCGAGGGCCTGGCCGCGGCGGACATCCCCACGGACATCGTCTTCAAGCAGGGGATGGAAGTGCTCCAGGCGGGCGCGGCGCCGAAGAAATAGCCGGCAGGCAGCACGGAGCGGCTCCTCCCGGACCCCGGAGGAACCGCTCCCGCTTGTGCGCCTGCGGCCTACCGGCGGCTCTCGGCCACGGGGCCCGACCCGTATCCGGTCAGGCGAAGGGTCACGTCTCCCCGGCCTCTCGACTGGACACCAGCCGTCAGCAACCGCCGCTCGTAGCAGGCCACCGGTCCGAGCCTGTCCACGTAGGCCACGGAGCCGTAGCCGTAGGTGCGCTGGTAGCCCAGCGGAGTCCCTTCTTCGTCGGTCCACTCGGCGACGCCGAAGTCGATGAGGTAGGCGCAGACCACGGCGCGCTCGAAGGTGCCGGCGGGCGTGTGAACCGTCTGGCGATCCAGGATGCGCCCGCGCAGGAACACGTCGCTGGCGAGCGACGGGACGAGTTGATGCGTGAACTCGCTTCCGGGGGCGAGGGCGGAGGTCAGGAACTTCCACGCCAGCAGGGTGTCCACGTCGCCATAGGTGCCGATCCAGCGCGTGGTCTTCTCCCAGGCGTAGCCGTGGAGGAAGCTGGAGGCGTAGGTGTGCGCGGTGTCCGCCAGTTGCGACACGGACGAGAACCGCGCCCGCAGAAGCGGCCGCAGATCAGGCCGCGCCCGGTAGAGCTGCGCCAGGAACGCCGCCGGCCCGCCGAGCGGGCCCTTTGCCGCATCCGCCGCCGCCGGGGAGATCAGGGTCTCCACCAGGTTCTGCCTGGTCACGCCGGACTGCGTGGTGATCAGACCACTGAAACGCAGCCCGAAGGAGGCGCTGTCCGAGCGGGACACGCCTCCGGTCGGCAGGGTGTCGAGCAGCGCTGCGACCTGGGTCATCGAGGGCGCGGGCGGCACGGCCGCGGGCGATGGATAGGTCGTGAGTCCCCCGCCGTCCGCGAACGTGCGCTCCACAACCTGGTAGGCCCACGAGCGGCCGTCCTCGTTGGGCCAGACGGTCCGCAGCGTCGCTCCGGACGTGGATGGCGCGACCGGGTCTCGGTCCGAGCACCCGGGCAGCGTGAGCAGCGCCAGGGCGCACAGGGCCGCGCCGTGCGCCAGGCTGCGAATCACCTCAGCACCACGGTCTTGGCCCGCCTCTCGCCCGCGGGGGTCGTCAGCCTGACGAGGTAGAGCCCCGCGCTCGCCGGCGCGCCGGCATCCGACCGTCCCGACCAGACGAGCACATGCCCGCCTGCTTCCGCGCGACCGGCGAACAGTGTGGCGACGAGGCGCCCGGCCAGGTCGTAGACGCCGGCGTGCACGTCGCCGCCCATGGGGAGAGCGTAGTCGAGGCTCAGGGAGCCTCCCCGGAACGGGTTGGGCCGGGGAGGCGAGAGCCACAGCTCGGCTGCCTGAAGCGGCGGCACCCCCGCGGGGCCGACCGCCGAGACCGTCACGGTCATCGTCTGTCCGGCCGCGATGGGGCAGTCCACGTAGATCGCGGCCTTCCCGCCCTGGCGGACTACCTGCGCGATGGTGCCCTGGTCCACCTCGAAGACCGAGTCATGGTCGGCGAGGTGGAAGACGAGCCGCGCGTGGTCCCAGTCCTCGCCGTAGCGATTGACGACCGTGGCGGTCAGGGCCGAGCGCGTGCCGTCGTTGGCGCCGGCCCACGCAACGGTCAGCGAGTCGGTGGGCACGCTCCCACTACCGCCGGCACGGTGCATGGGCCCGGGCGTGATCACGCCGTCCCGCACGTGGAAGATGCGGAAGGCGCGCTGGGAGATGACGGCCCCGACCGTCAGGTTGAACGGCCGCGCGAGGAGATCGCCATTTGTGAGGCTGTGGTTGTGGCCCCAGATCGCTCCGTCGAGCCCGCGAGCGGCGAGGTTCTTGAACTGGCTGCCGAAATCGTAATGGAAGTAGGCGAGCTTGGCGTGGCCTTGGGGGACCGCCGCCACGTCGGCGGCGAGCCAGTCCATCTGTTCCTGCGTCATGCTGTTCGAACCGTAGAGGGCCGGGAGGTAGTCGTCGTAGTTGCCGCTGTTCTGGTAGCCCTCCATGCCGATGCAGTGCAGCAGGCCGTAGTCGAACGAATAGACCTGCGAGTGGTAGGGGTAGCCGGCCGGCGGGTCCGCGAGCACGGGCCAGCCGAAGTGGCGCCACCAGTTCTTGCGCGCCGTGCCGGGTGGCGGGGGGGTAAAGTCCCAGCCGCCGATGTCGTGGTTGCCGGAGACCACGTACGACGGGGCGTGCAGCCGATACAGCATGGCCTGCGCGCGCCCCATCACGTACATGCCGAGGTGCTCCTCGAGTTCGCCCTCGTTCACGAAGTCGCCGGTGTGGAGCACGAACTCGGGGTGGATGAAGTTGAGATCAGCGATCACCGCGTTGAAATCGGGCTGCCCCGAGGTGTCGCTCACGCTGAAGCCGGCGTCGCTCGAGAAGACGTGCGACGGCAGGTGCGTGTCGCTGATCTGGGCGAAGACGAAGTCGCTCTTGAAGGCGGGAAGCACCTTGACCGCGTGCCGCGCGGTGTCGGGAGGACAGGTGCTGCAGGTCATCGTCAGGTCGTAGATCTCCTCCGGAAGTCCCTGGGGCACGGAGAAGTCGAGCACCCACCAGCCGTAGGCGGAGTTCCAGCCACCGCCCGCGGGCTCGAGCGGATAGGAGAGAGTGCCGAGCCGGAGTGACGCGCTCCAGTCCGTGGCGCCAGACGAGGCCCGGGCCCACACCGTGAGCGCGTCTCCAGGCCGCAGGATGGTGGGGAGGTTGGGCAGCGGCTTCCAGATAACGGTGAGCGTGTCGCCGTAGGTCCACGCAGCGGCCGGGTGGTGCAGGGTGACGAGCAGGACAAGTGCGACTGCCACGATGGATGCGACGCGCATGGGGGCTCCTCCGCACGAGATGTGAGGCCTAATCATACCGCGGAACCGGCCCGTGCGTCAGGGCGGCCCCCGCCGGAAGCCCCGGGTTGAGGCGGGGCGCCACGCCTCACCGGCCGGTGGGGCCGCCCCGGCCGCCGCCGCGGCGCCGCGTCCCGCTCGGGCGCGGGCCGTGAGTGCTCCGGGCCGTGAGGTGCCGATACCCCTCCCGGCTGCTATGCTGGCCCTGTCCAACGGGCTTTCCGCGGGCACCGCTCGCGGCGAGGTCCACGTCCCGAAACGATCGCGCCAGGCCCTCCGGCTTGTCGCGGTCAGAGCCAGGAGGACCGGTCATGCCCACGACCTCGCGCCGTGCGTCGCGCCTTGCCGTCCACCAGCGCCCACCCCGCGCTTTCGATCCGCCCCGCCTGCCCGATGGCCACCGCGTGCCGGTGAGCTCCTACTTCGGGCGCCACGTCCTTGACCTGATCAAGCTCAAGGAGCGCCTGCCGCGCGAGGCGTTCCAGGCCCTGCTGGCGACGCTGCGCAACGGCAAACCGCTCGCGCGCGAGGCGGCCGACACCATCGCCTCGGCGGCGCGCGACTGGGCGATCGCGCATGGGGCCACGCACTTCACCCACTGGTTCCAGCCCATGACCGGGCACACGGCCGAGAAGCACGACTCGTTCATCGACCTCAACGTGACCATGCCGGGCGAACTCAAGGTGCTCGAGCGCTTCCTGGGCTCGCAGTTGATCCAGAGCGAGCCGGATGCCTCCTCGTTCCCTTCGGGCGGCATGCGCACCACCTTCGAGGCGCGCGGCTACACCGCGTGGGACCCCTCGTCACCCATGTTTCTGGTGGAGAGCGTGAACGGGCGCACGCTGTGCGTGCCCTCGGTGTTCATCAGCTACCACGGCGACTCGCTCGACCACAAGACGCCGCTCCTGCGCGCGCTCGAGGCCGTGGACCGGCAGGCGGTCGCGTTCCTGAAGCTGCTGGGCGACGTGGACGTCCGCTCGGTTGGCGCCACGCTCGGGATCGAGCAGGAGTACTTCCTGCTCGACCGCGACCATTGGGCGCAGCGCCCGGACCTGGCGCTCTGTGACCGCACGCTGCTTGGGGCGGCCTCTCCGCGCGGGCAGCAGTTCGAGGACCACTACTTCGGCTCGATCCCGCCCCGCGTGCTGGCGTTCATGGAGGAGATGGAGTTCGAGCTGCACCGGCTCGGCATCCCGGTCAAGACGCGCCACAACGAGGTGGCGCCGATGCAGTTCGAGATGGCGCCCATCTTCGAGGACGCCAACATCGCGAACGACCACAACGCGCTGGCCATGGACGTGGCGCGGAAGGTGGCGCTGAGGCACCACTTCGTCTGCCTGTTCCACGAGAAGCCCTTCGAGGGCCTGAACGGAAGCGGCAAGCACTCGAACTGGAGCCTGGTCACCGACCGGGGCGAGAACCTGCTCGAACCGGGCCGCACGCCGCACCAGAACCTGCGCTTCCTCGCTTTCATGGCGGTCTGCCTGAAGGCCGTCCACGACCACGCCGACGTCATGCGGGCCTCGATCGCCACGGCGAACAACGACCTGCGCCTCGGCGCCAACGAGGCGCCGCCCGCGATCCTGAGCGTGTTCGTGGGAGACCTCATGACGAGCATCATCGAGCGCATCGTCGAGGGCGGCGCCGGCGAGGACGTCTCGGAGCTCGTCGTGGACATGGGCGTGGGCAAGCTGCCGCAGCTCGCGCAGGACTACACCGATCGCAACCGCACCTCGCCCTTCGCCTTCACCGGGAACAAGTTCGAGTTCCGCGCGGTGGGCTCCTCGATGAACTGCGCGGGCCCGATGGCGGTGCTGCTGGGTGCGGTCGCCGACTCGATCGGCACGCTGAGCGAGCGGTTGAAGCAGAAGCTCGGCGGCACGGTCGCGCGCGACCGTGCCGTGCTCGAGCTGCTGCGCGAGGTGTTCCGGGAGACCGCGCCGGTGCGCTTCGCCGGCAACAACTACAGCGTGGAGTGGATGGCCGAGGCGGCGCGGCGCGGCCTGCCGAACCTGGCCGACACGCCGGCGGCGATCGAGGTGCTGCGCGACCCGGATCGGACGGCGTTCCTGCGCGAGCGGGCGGTGTTAACCGAGCTCGAGCTGACGGGCCGCTACAACATCGCGATCGAGCGCTACATCAAGCACGTGACGCTCGAGGCGGAGACGCTGCTCGAGCTGCTGCGCACGTTCGTGATCCCGGCGGGCGAGAAGCAGCTCGCCGGGACGCTCGAGGTGTGGGGCGGCCTGAACGCCGCGGTGGCCGCGAGACTCGTGGACGCCGCACGCGGGGCTACCGAGACGGGCGCCCGGGCGGTCAGCGTCCGGGTCGCGGAGTTGTCCGTCGTGCTGGCCGAGGTGATGGGCGTGGCGGGAGAGCTCGAGGCGCTGCTGGAAGAGCTGGACGGCGTGCACGACGAGGCGAAGGCGGCGCGCCGCCTTGCCGACGAGGTGCGGCCGCTCATGGCGAAAGCGCGGGTCTCTGCCGACCGGCTCGAGCACCTGGTGGACGACGATCTCTGGTCGCTGCCCAAGTACCGCGAGATGTTGTTCGTGAGATAGGGCGCGACTGGCGCCACGCCTCTGCTAGTATCCGCGGCGATGCGCTCCCCGGTCGTCGCATTCGCCCTCGCGCTCTTGGCCGCGGCGGTTCCAACCGCGGTCGCGGGGTGCGATGTCGAGGGCGTGCAGGTCGTCGCGCTGGTCGGCAACACCGGGCTGGTGCGCTTCGTGATGAAGCCCGAGTACGCGCCCAACGTGTTCGTCACGCTCCGCGTGCGCAAGGTCCGTGAGGTCCAGTCGCGCACGCTTGAGGTGCAGGAGGGTCGGCTCCGGCTCGAAGGCGGTCTCGGACGCGCTCGAGGTGCCGGCGTTGCCGCGCGCCGTGCCGCTGTGTCCGCACGGCGCGGGCGCGCCCTCCGGGGCACGCGGCACGCGAGCGGCCTTCTTCCTGGAGAACGTGCCGGAGGGCGACACGGTCATCGGGTACCTGCTGCGCCCCGAGCTAACGGGCCGCCTGGTGGCGCTCCCGGCGAGTGCCGGCGCGATGTACGATCCGGACCTGCTGGTGCGGACGGGTGAGACGCTGCTCAAGGTGACGGGTAGGTGGGTTGAGATGAAGCGGGCGCTCGGAAGAACGAAGCAGCCAGCCGCCCCGGTCAAGAGGCCCGGGACGGCGCGCCGGCGCTGCCCCTGGTGCGAGAGCACGCCGCTCTACCGCGCCTATCACGACCGCGAGTGGGGCGTGCCGGTGCACGCGGACCGCCGCTGGTTCGAGATGCTGGTGCTGGACGGAGCGCAGGCCGGGCTCTCGTGGCGCACCATCCTCGAGAAGCGCGCGGGCTACAGGCGCGCCTTCGACCGCTTCGATCCGCGCAAGGTCGCGCGCTACGACGCGCGCAAGCAGCGCTCGCTGCTGCGCGACCCGGGCATCGTGCGAAACCGGCTCAAGGTCGCCTCGGCCGTCACCAACGCGCGGGCCTTCCTCGAGGTGCAGCGGGAGTTCGGGAGCTTCGACCGCTTCATCTGGGGCCTCACGGGGGGGCGCCCGCTGCAGGAGCGCCGCCGGACCGTCCGGCGGATCCCCGCCCGCACGCCGCTCTCGGACGCGGTGAGCGCGGAGTTGCGGCGGCGCGGGTTCAAGTTCGTGGGCTCGACCATCGTCTATGCCCTGATGCAGGCGGCGGGGATGGTGAACGATCATCTCGTCTCCTGCTTCCGCCATCGCGATGTGCAGGCGCTGGCGAAGGCGGCCGGTGCCCCGCGCGGCCGCGTGGCGCGGCGGGACTGAACCCCATGCCCTCGCCCCTCGGCTGGCCGGATCACCTGCTCTTCCTGGTCCTTGCCGTGGTGTTCCCGGTGCGGGCGGCGCTCTTCGGGCTCCGCCCGCTCCAGCGCGCCGCGGAAGCGGACCTGCCGCGCGTGAAGCTCGCCGTCTACCGCCGAGCGATCGCGCTCCAGTGGGCGGCCGTCGCGCTGGTCGCCGCGCTGTGGCTCGTGACGCACAGGTCGTGGAGCGCGCTCGGCCTGGTGCCGCGCCTGAGCGGAGGGCTGCTGGGCGTGGTCGCGGGGCTCGCCGTCATCGTGGCCGTCTTGCTGCGGCAGGGCTATCTCCAGCCGGCCGGCGACGCCTCGCTGGAGCACGTGCGCCGGCGCACGCGGCATCTCGAGCGCATGCTGCCAACGACGCTGCGCGAGCGCTCCTGGTTCTTCGCGCTCGCCGGGACCGCGGGCGTCTGCGAGGAGGTGCTCTACCGCGGCTACCTGATCTGGTACCTGGTCGCCTGGGCGTGGCTTCTTGCGCCCCACCAGTCGTTCCTGGCGTCGGCCGCCGCCTCGTCGCTGGTCTTCGGTGTGGGGCACGCCTACCAGGGCGCGCGCGGCATCCTGCTCACCGTGGTGGTCGGGGGCTTTCTGGCCGCGGTCTACTGGATCACGCGCTCGCTCTTCGCCGGCATGCTCATCCATGCGCTGATGGACCTGCATGCGGGCTACCTCTCGCAGCTCGCCTACGGCAGCACACCCGGTCGCCCGGAGACCGGACCGGAAGGAGCTTGACGCCATGCGCCACAAGTACGTGATCGTCGGCGGCGGGCTCGCGGGCGCCTCGGCCATCGAGGGCATTCGCGAGCACGACCGCGAGGGCGGCATCCTGATGCTCGCGCGCGAGAACTTCGCGCCCTATCACCGTCCGCCGCTGTCGAAGGGGCTGTGGTTCGGCAAGTCCACCAAGGACGAGCTGTCCGTCCACGCGGACGCCTTCTACCGCGAGCACGGCGTCGAACTGCTGCTGCGCCGCGAGGTGGTCGAGCTGGACCCCGCGCGGCACCTGCTGTGGGACGAGCGCGGGGTCCAGCACGGCTATGAGCGCCTGCTGCTCGCCACGGGCGGCAAGCCGCGCCGGCTGGTGGTGAGCGGGGCCGAGGTGGAGGGCGTGCACTATTCCCGCAGTCTCGAGGACTACCTCTACCTTGAGCGCGGGCTCGACCGCTTCGAGCACGCGCTCGTCGTGGGCGGCGGCTTCGTGGGCGCCGAGCTGGCCGCGGCGCTGCGGCACGTGGGCAAGGAGGTGACGTTCCTCTACGACCGCGAGTATCCGCTCTTCCGCGTGCTGCCGCGCGAACTGGGCCTGTTCGTGGCGGACTACTACCGCCAGCAGGGCGTCGAGACGGTCTCCGAGGACAAGGTCGTGGGTTTCGAGGCGGCGCAGGGACTCATCCACGTCCGCCTGGCGAGCGGCAGCAGCATCTCCACCCAGACGGTGCTGGTGGGCATCGGCATCGAACCCGAGGTGGATCTGGCCGAGGCGGCCGGCCTCGACGTGGACGATGGCATCGTGGTGGACGAGTTCGCGCGCACCACGGACCCCGACATCTTCGCCGCCGGCGACGTGACGCGCTTCCCGTGCGTGGCGCTGGAGCGCAGCCTGCATGTCGAGCACTGGGACCACGCCCGCGAGCAGGGCCGCTGCGCCGGGGCCAACATGGCGGGCGCCGACCGGACCTACGAGGGGATCCCGTATTTCTTCTCGGACCTGTTCGACCTGGGTTTCGAGGCCGTGGGGGACTTGGACCCCACGCTGCGCGTCGAAGCGGTGTGGCGAGAGCCCCTGCGCGAGGGCGTCGTCTTCTACCTGCGGGACGACGTCGTCCGCGGAGTGCTGCTGTGGAACGTGTGGGGCGCGGTGGAGTGGGCGCGGGCCCTGGTGCGCGCGGCGAAGCCCATGTCGGTCGCGGAACGGGCGGCGTCCGTCCCACCGCGGGAGCCGGCCGGAGGGAAGTAGAAGGGCAAGCCGGCCGCAGCCTCCGGGGCACGCGTGCCTCCGGCCTCACCCCACGGAGGCCGGCCCGCCCCTCGGTCGCGGGGTCACCACTCAGCGCCTCTGCTGCCCGTCCTGCGGGTCGAGCGCGTCGCGCAGGCCGTCGCCCATGAAGTTGAACGCCAGCAGGGTGAGCGAGAGCGCCAGGCCGGGGAAGACGACGAGCCAGGGAAAGAGCGCCATCACCCGGGCGCCGTCGGCGATGAGCGTGCCCCACGAGGCGTCCGGCGGCTGCACGCCGAGGCCGAGGAAGGAGAGGAAGGCCTCCTGCAGGATCACGGCAGGCACGGTGAGCGTGGCGTAGACGACCACCGGGCCCAGCGTGTTGGGAACGATGTGCCGCAAGACGATGCTCCGGTCGCTCGCCCCCAGCGCCCGAGCGGCCTCGACGAAGGTCCGGTGCTTCAGCGTGAGCACCTGACCGCGCACGATCCGCGCCATGGTCAGCCACTGCACCAGCCCCAGTGCGACGAAGAGCATGAGCAGGCTGCGGCTGAAGAAGACCATCAGCAGGATGACCAGGAAGAGGTTGGGCAGGGCGTAGAGCACGTCCACCACGCGCATCATCAACTCGTCCAGCTTGCCGCCGGCGTAGCCGGCGACCGCGCCCCAGCCGACGCCCACGAGCAGGCTCACGAGCGTGCCCACGAGCCCGACCAGCAGCGAGATGCGCCCGCCGTAGAGGACGCGAGCGAGCAGGTCGCGCCCCAGTTCGTCGGTGCCTAACGGGTGCGCGATCGTGGGCAGTTCGGCGCCGAGCCGCAGGTCCTGCGCGGCCGGGTCGGCCAGGCCCGGGAGCCGGGGCGCGGCGAAGCAGACCAGCACGACGAGGGCGAGCAGCCAGGCCGAGGCCACGGCGGCGCGGTTGCGCGCGAGCCGCCGCCGCGCGTCCGACCACAGGCTGCGCGGCGGGCCCGCGGCAGCGAGGGCGGTGGACACGGTCGCGGCGCTCATGGCCGGCTCACTTGAGCTCCACGCGCGGATCGAACCAGGCGTAGGCGAGATCCACGAGCAGGTTCAGCGCCATAAGGAACGCGGCGTAGAACAGCACCACCCCCATCACCAGCGTGTAATCGCGGCTGAACGCGCCGTTGACCAGGTAGCGGCCCAGGCCGGGCACGGCGAAGATCTGCTCGACCACGAGCGAGCCCATGATGATCGCCGCGGCGGCGGGGCCGAGGTACGAGAGCACCGGCAGGAGTCCCAGCCGCAGCGCGTGCTGGAGCACGACGACGCGCTCGGGCAGCCCCTTGGCGCGCGCGGTGCGGATGAAGTCCTGGCGCAACACCTCGAGCATCCCGGCGCGCGTCAGGCGCGCGACATAGGCGACGTACGCGGCCGAGAGCGTGAGCACCGGCAGCACGCGGCTCTGCGGCCCTTCCCACAGCGCGGGCGGCAGCCAGTAGAGGCCGAGCGAGAGGGTCAGCACCAGCAGCGGTCCGAGCACGAAGCCGGGGATCGAGACCCCGGCCAGCGCAACGGCCATGACGGCGGTGTCGGACGCGGTGTTCTGCCGCTGCGCGGCGATGACGCCGAGGGGGATGCCCGCGAGCAGCGCGACCAGTAGCGCCCAGCCGCCCAGTTCGGCCGAGACCGGAAAGCCCTCGAGGATGATCTCGCGCACCGAGCGCGTCGGGAACTTGTACGAGGGCCCGAAGTCGAGCCGGACCGCGTGGACGAGGAACGTGGCGTACTGCTCGGCGAGCGGTCGGTCGAGCCCGTACTTCTGCGCCAGCGCCGCACGCGCCGCCGGCGGGATGTCGCGCTCGGCGTTGAAGGGGCCGCCGGGGGCGAGGCGCATCAGGAAGAAGGTCAGCGTCGCGATGGCCCAGAGCGCGGGGACGAAGAGCAGCAGCCGGCGTGCGACGTAGCGGGTCATGGCCGGGTCGCGGCGGCGGTCATGGGTGGCCGCTGAGCTTGCACGGCCCGGTGGCCGAGCAGAGGCACCATGCGCTCGGCCACCAGGCCGTGTCTGCGCTCCGTGGCCGCACCGGGCGCAGGTGGCCGCTGAGCTTGCACGGCCCGGTGGCCGAGCAGAGGCACCATGCGCTCGGCCACCAGGCCGTGTCTGCGCTCCGTGGCGCGGCCTTCCATGCCCGGCCGCCAGGCGTGGTCGATCCAGACGCCCTCGAGCGGGTGGCTGTCGAGGGCATTCGACCAGATGCCACGCACGTAGGGCTTCACCAGCTCGACCGTCGAGTAGTGGTAGATGGGGATGACCGGCCCGTCCGCGAGCAGCAGCGACTCCGCCCGGGCGAGCAGGCGCAGTCGTTCCACCGGGTCGGGCTCGTTCCGGGCCGCGAGCAGCAGCCGGTCGTAGCGCGGATCGCTCCAGCCCGTGCGGTTGTTGCCGTCGCCGCCGCGCATGATCCCGAGGAACGTGCCCGGGTCCAGGAAGTCGCCAATCCACGAGCGCCGCGCCACGTCGTACTGCAGCGTGGTCGTGGCCTGCATGGTCGAGCCCCATTCCATGTTCCGCAGCTCGACCGGGATGCCGAGTTCCCTGATCCACATGGCCTGGACGGCTTCGGCGATGCGACGGTGGTCCTCGCTGGTGCTGAACAGGATCGAGATCCTCGGGAAGCCCCGCCCGCCGGGATAGCCCGCTTGCGCGAGGACCTCGCGCGCCCGCGCCGGATCGTGGCCGAGCGGTGGCGGCGCGGGATAGCCGGGGTAGCCCTGCGGTGTGAGCCTGCCCCACGGCGCGCGCGTGCCCTTGAGCAGGTCGTGTGCGATGGCGTCGCGGTCCACCGCGAGGTTCAGCGCGCGGCGCACCCGGACATCGTCGAAGGGCCGGCGCGTCACGTTCATCGAGTAGAAGTAGACGGCCTGGAAGGGCGCGCTGCGGAAGTCGGCCTTGCCGCGCAGCCAGGGGACGAAGGGCGAGGGCACGTAGCCGCTGGTGTTCCAGTCGAGCCGGCCCGACTGGTAGAGATTGGACGAGGTGCTGAGGTCGTCCACGGAATAGGCCACGATCCGATCGAGCCGCACGCGCGCCGCGTCGCGGTAGCGCGGGTTCCGCGCCAGCTCGAAGCGGTCGTTCTGGCGCCAGCGCTCGAGCACGAAGGCGCCGTTCGAGACCAGGTGCCCGGGCCGGGTCCAGCGCTCGCCCCAGCGCTCGACCGCGTGGCGTGGGACGGGCAGCCAGGTCGGATAGGCCGCAAGCTGGAGCAGGTAGGGGACGGGCGACGCCAAGCGCACGATGAGCGTCGTGTCGTCGGGGGCGGAGAGCCCCACGCGCGAGGGATCGGGGGCGGTGCCCCGGTTGAAGTCCTCGGCGCCCGCGATGGCGTGAAGCAGGCCGGCGTTGCGCGCGGCGGTCGAGGGGTGCAGCACCCGCAGCCACGACCAGACGAAGTCGCGCGCGGTGAGCGGCACGCCGTCGCTCCAGACCAGGCCCGGCCGCAGGTGGAAGGTCCAGGTCAGCCCGTCCGCGCTGGTCTCCCAGCGCGCGGCCTGCCCCGGGCGCGGCTCGAGCGTGCGCGGGTCGAAGGTCGCCAGGCCTTCGAACAGGGCGCGGGCGAGGCGCCCGTCGGACTGGCCCGACACCAGCGCCGGGTCGATGGTCTCGGGCTCGGCGCCGTTGTTGAAGCGCAGCACGTCGCCGCTGGGTGGGCGGACGCTGCCGAAGTAGCGCGGGCCGCCGACCGCGGCTGAGACGGCCTCATCTTGCGCTGGCGCGCAACCGGCGAGAATGGCCGCGAGAGCAGGTACGACCCACGGCGCGGAACGACGCATGACGCAGGATAACATGGGAGCGGAACGCGGCCCGGAGTTGCCCGGGCGCATGGACCGCGACCGGCCGGATGGTCTATTTTTGCCATAGCGCATGGGTTCCTCCGAGACGGATGTTCATACGCTGGAGGAGTTACTCCAGGATCTGGGGGGCTTCAGCCAAGGAAGCCCTGGCGTCACGCGTCCGGTCTACAGTGACTCCTGGTGCAACGCACACCTCTGGCTGGCCGGGCTCGCGCGCGAACTGGGCCTGGCCGCCACGCCCGACGCGGTCGGCAACCTTCTCTTCCACGACCCGTCCGTGATGCCCGGCGATCTGCGGCGCCCGGTGCTCATGGTCGGCTCGCACCTCGACGCGTCCCCGGGTGGAGGGCTCCTTGACGGCGCCTACGGCGTGCTGACCGCCCTGCTGGTCGCTGCCGGGCTGCGCGATCGTCAGGCCCTCCCGGTCGTCGGCTTCGCCAGTTGTGCCGGCGAAGAGCGCCGCTTCAGCCGGCGCAACCCTGGCGCGCACGGACTCCTGGGGCTCATCCGCCGCGAGGAGCTGGATTTCGTTCGCGACCGCGATGGCGTGACCTGGGCGCGCGCGCTCGAGTCGGTCCGTGCGCGCGGCTGCGCCGCGCCGCTCGCCGACGGCGACCGTCCCTGCCCCGCGCTCTTCCATCCGGCGCTGATGCTCGAGCTGCACGTCGAGCAGGGGCCGCTGCTCGAGAGCGAGGGGCTCGACCTTGGCATTGTGGAGCAGGTGGCGGGCTGCCGGCGCATGCGCGCGATGCTGGTCGGCGAGGCGCGCTGCGCGGGCACTACGCCCATGCCGCTGCGGCGCGACGCGCTGGTGGCCGCCGCCGAGATGGTGCTGGCGGTGGAGCGCCTCGCGCGCAGGGCCGGCCCACCCGCCCTGGCGACCGCTGGTGTCCTGCGGATCGAGCCCGGGAACTTCAACACGGTGCCGGGCGCCTGCGAACTGGGGATCGAGGTGCGACACGGCGCGCGCGCCAGGCTCGTGGAGTTGACGGCGGCGATCGGGCAGCAGTGCCGCAAGCTCGCCGAGGAACGCGGCATCGAGGTCGTGGTTGAGGAGGTGCCCGGACTCGAGCCGGTGGCGTTGTCGTCCGCGCTGGCCGAGGCGGCCGGGAACCTGGCCGGACGGCTCAAGATCACGAACACGCGCATGGTCAGCGGCGCGGCACACGATGCCATGGTGTTCGCGCGCAACGGCGTGCCCGCGCTGTTGCTGTTCGTGCCCAGCCGCCGCGGCGCGGGCGAGTCGCCGGACGAGTTCACCGCGCCGGCGCAGCTCGCCACGGGCGCGCGCTTCCTGCTCGAGTTCGTGCGCTGGCTCACCGACGCGCGGGGGTAGAGCGGCCGGTATGCCTCACCCGCGTGCGGAGGCCCGCGGCGCCCATCGGTTGAGTCCGTTGGGTCCCACGTGAGATCGGCAGGTCCGTTCCGGCATCCCGGCGGTCCACTTGGATCCGCGGCGCCCGGCATCGTAACCTGCTTCCGATGACCCGCACCCCTGCTCCCCGCCTCCGCCGCCCGAAGACCACGCTCCGGCCCGAACCGGCCGTGGGCATGAGCGTCCCAAAGCGTGACGGGGAAGACAAGGTCACCGGCCGCGCCCTTTACGTGGACGACCTGACGCTGCCCGGCATGCTGCACGGGCGCACGGTGCGCTCAACGGTCGCGCGCGGGATCATCCGGCGCATCGAGTTCGATCCGGCCTTCGACTGGAACGGCGTGGTGATCGCCGATCACAACGACATCCCGGGCGAGAACGTCGTCGTGCACGCCACGGCCGACCAGCCGCTCCTGGTCGAGCGCGAGATCGAGCACGCGGACCAGGCCATCCTGCTGCTGGCGCACGCCGATCCCGAGCGCGCCGAGGCCGCCCTGGGCGCCGTGCGCGTCGAGGTGGAGTCGCGCGATGCAGTGCTCTCGATCGAGGACGCGCTCGCGGCGCGGGTCAAGATCCGCGGCGAGGACAACGTCCTCAAGGAGTACAACATCGCCCGGGGCGACCTCGCGGCGGGCTTCGCCGCCGCCGGCGTCGTGGTCGAGGGGGTCTATCGCTGCGGCCACCAGGAGCAACTCTACATCGAGAACAACGGCATGATCGGCGAGCGCACGGCCGACGGCGGCATCGTCGTGCGTGGCTCGATGCAGTGCCCGTACTTCGTGCAGCACGCACTGCAGCGCACGTTCGGGCTGCCCCCGGAGAAGGTCCGCGTGATCCAGACGGTCACGGGCGGGGCATTCGGCGGCAAGGAGGACTACCCCTCGATGCTCGGCGGCCACGCCGCGCTGCTGGCGTGGAAGAGCGGCCGTCCGGTCAAGATCGTCTACGACCGCCTCGAGGACATCGCCGCCACCACCAAGCGCCACCCCGCCGTCGTCCGCGTGCGCACCGGGCATCGGAGGGACGGCACCCTGGTCGCGACCGACGTGGACGTGGTGATGGACGGCGGCGCCTACGTGACCATGTCGCCCCGGGTGCTCTCGCGCGGCGCGCTGCACGCCGGCGGGGCCTACCGCTGTCCGAACGTGAGGATCCGCGCGCGCGCCGTGGCCACCAACACCCCGCCCAACGGCGCGTTTCGCGGTTTCGGCGCGCCGCAGACGTTGTACGCGATCGAGAGCCACATGGACCGCGTCGCCGCCGAACTGGGCCTGGACCCGCTCGAACTCCGGCGCCGCAACGCGGTCGTGCGCGGCGATCGGACCCCGACCGGGCAACTCCTGCGCGAGAGCGTCAGCGCCGTCGAGGTGCTCGACCGGACCGCGAAGCGCGCGGGCTGGTCGCGGACCCGCCGCCGCTACGAGCGCGAGAACGCGGCCGCGGAGCGGGCCGAGCGGGCGGGCCGGTTCGCGCCCGGCGGGCGCCGGCTGCGCCACGGCATCGGGCTCTCGCTCGGCTGGCACGGGGCGAGCTTCACCGGCAGCGGCGAGGTCCGGATCGCGTCGGTCGCCGCGCTCGAGCTGTCGCCCGATGGGCGGCCGAGGGTGCTGGCCGCCAACGTCGAGCTGGGGCAGGGCGCGATCACCGTGTTCACGCAGATGGTGGCCGAGCGCCTGGGCGTGGCGCCCGGCCTCGTGCTGGTCGAGACGCCGGACACGGACCGCGTGCCGGACAGCGGTCCGACCGTGGCCTCGCGCACCACCATGATCGTGGGCGGGCTGCTCGAGGACTGCGCGCGCGGGCTGCGCGAGCGGCTCGAGTTGTTCGCCGAGCGCGCGATCGACGGCGGCGCGGACTTCCAGCGCGTGGCGCGTCGCTTCCTCGAACAGCGCGGGCCGCTGCGCATCGAGCGACGCTACCGGAAGCCACCGTGGATCGAGTGGAACGACGACACCTACCAGGGCGACGCCTACCCGTGCTTCTCCTACGGCGCCATCGCGGTCGAGGTGGAGGTGGACCTCGACACCGGCGAGGTGCGCGTGCTCAAGGCCACCACCGCGCAGGACGTCGGCAAGGCCATCCACCCGCTGCTTTGCACCGGTCAGATCGAGGGCGGCACGCTCCAGGGCCTGGGCTACGCGCTGCTCGAGGAGGTGCGCTGGAAGGACGGGCGCATCTGGAACCACCAGCTCACGAACTACATCATCCCGACCTCCGTGGACGCCCCGCCGTTCGATGTCGTGCTGGTCGAGAACCCGTTCACGGGCGGGCCGTTCGGCGCCAAGGGCGTGGGCGAGTTGCCCATGAACCTCCCGGCCGGAGCGGTCGTGGCCGCCATCGCGCACGCCACCGGCGCGCGCGTGGACGAGATCCCGATCACGCCCGAGCGGCTGCTGCGGGCGCTGCCCGGGTGGAACGAGACGCCATGAGCGCGGTCCTGACGCTGGATTTCACGGTGAACGGCAAGCCGCGGCGCGTGCGCGTGCCGCCCATGAAGCGGCTGCTCGACGTGCTGCGCGCGGACTGCGGTCTGACCGGCACCAAGGAGGGCTGCGGCGAGGGCGAGTGCGGGGCCTGCACGGTGCTCATGGACGGCGTCCCCGCGAACTCGTGCCTGGTGCCCGCGGTGCAGGCCGTCGGCGCGAAGATCGTGACGGTCGAGGGGCTGGCGAGGGGGCCGGCGCTCTCCGTGCTGCAGCGCGCCTTCGTCGAGCGCGGTGGCACCCAGTGCGG
>Ga0315294_10000969_pt1 | contig 31183 bp, 26 predicted proteins | sample YL17G13_40_MG_FD_203626 | JGI IMG/M metagenome (GOLD analysis project Ga0315294, IMG submission 203626) | Sediment microbial communities from Yellowstone Lake, YNP, Wyoming, USA - YL17G13_40 | ecosystem: Environmental > Aquatic > Freshwater > Lake > Sediment | place: USA: Wyoming | collected...
CACGAGGATGTCCTGCGGCGCCCCGACCGCCGGCCCCGCATCCTCCCCCGCTCCCCTGGCCACGGTCCCCAGAACAGACAGGAAAACGATGCACGCTCGGCCGATAACCGACGAACCCACGGTCGCTGGCACGGGAGACATCATGACCCGGCTCCCGGTGCCCCGGCAAGCCTGCGGATATTTCCCCCCAGCATGAGATCCGCACCCTCGGAACCGGCGGCCAGCGACCGCAGGATCGCGACCTCGGCGTTGATCGACTCGCGCGTTACCCACGGGTAGTCGTTGCCGTAGATGATCCGGGTGGGACCCAGCCGGGACAGGGCCAGGGACCACTTCTCCGCCCCCATGTCGGTCAGGACCGCCGTGGTCTCGAGGTAGAGGTTCGGGCAGGCCTCGCAGGCCCGGATGCTGGCCTCGAACCCGTCCACCTTCCAGAAGCTGCCCGCATGGGCGAGGATGAGCTTCAGCTTGGGATGGCGCCTCCCCATCTCGAACGCGACCTCGGCCCGCGCGTCCGTCGAGGGCCAGTCCCAGAACCCCCCGCCCGTGTGCATGATGACCGCCATCCCGAGCTCCGCCACGAGCGCGAAGTACCTGTCGCTCGTCGCGTCGAGCGGGTTGCACCGCTGGACGATCGTGTGCACCTTGAGCATCCGGACGCCCCGGTCGTAGGCGGCCCGCAGACGCGCCGGCGACGACGGATCCTGGGGCTTGAACGTGGCGGCGGGCAGGATCGGCGCGGTCGGCCCGGTCCCGACTCCCGGATGGCTCATCAGCCATTCGAGCCCATCCCGGCCGGCCCCGATCCGGGCCAGCTCCTGGGGATCCGGCGGATCCTCGTGCGGCGCCAATCCAACCGCCTGCGAGAACCCTAGCGCTTTCATGAACCCCGCCAGATGCGCCGGGGTCCCGGGAATCCCGAACTCGTCTCGGAACTCCTCTCCCCTCCCGCCGGGGTACAGGTGGCAGTGCGACACGACCGCGTTCATCGCGCGAACAGTGATCTCAACAGGTCGGGCGAATCACTTCCTTCCAAGGCCTTTCGCGCCAATGCTCGCCAACCTTTCGGCATTGCGCCGCACAGGTCCTTCGCCCTTCCCCAGGCGGGCTGTTTCGACAGTACCGACAGCACCTCGATCGCCTGCCGAAGATCCTTGGCCGCCTTGTCCATGCCGCGCCGCCGCTGACTGATGATCAGCTTGTGCAACCCGAAGCGGGCCGGCTCGGGCACCCTAACCGCCAGCCCGCCATCTTTCACGCGTATCGCATTCTCGATCAGGAGATCGGCGTATCGTATCGGTTGCGCGGTAATCCCAAGCCCCTCCACGCGGTACGGCTCATCACTTCCCCGCCCCCTCTCCGGAACCAGAAAGTCCATGTCCATCTCCGAATGGATCAGCTTCATGAACCCTGACCTGCTTCGCTGGACAATGAACCCCAGGTCCTTCACGAGCTCGACCAGACTGACGGTCTTCACGAACCGGGGAGGCGTTGGGATCATGAGGTCCATGTCCGTACTCCGAACAGGTCCCAGGGAGCCGAATCCGGCCACCCCCGCCCGGTAGAAGTGCATGACCCAGCTTCCCACCAGTACAACGTGCTCCAGGACGCCGGCGTCTTGCATGCGCCCCAGCACCTCGAACACGAGCTCAGGCGGCGCCGACTTTTCTTTCATGCAGGGCCTTCTTGAGGTAGGCGATCTGGTGGCGCAGGTCGGCAAGGATTCCCCGGTACCGGGCCCGCAGCTTCTTCGCCTCCTGGAATCTCGCGACTTCCTCCGGCTTCAGCTTTCCCTTGTACTCGAACCTGACCTTCCCGCCCTCCCGGTAGGCCAGGTAGAAGAACGACCGTCCCCTGATCCGCTTCTCGACGAGGCTCCCTCGTGGCTGGGCACGCGACGCCCTCTCGAAGCTGGCCAGCTTCCGTATCGCGTTCGCCAACTCTTCCCTGAGCACGCCCCGGACGGGATTAGCGCGTATTCGCATGGTTACCAAACATCTCCCTTCTTAGGGTACCTTGTTTGGTAACCTCTTTCAATACCGGTTACCAAACACCGCCCTCCTTACGCCGACCTGTTAGGTAACGGCGTCTACGCCCGCCGCGGGGGGAGCACTGCATACCGTACCGTCACCGCGCCCACGATGATGACGCCTCCCAGAACAGCCCAGCGTCCCGGCGCTTCGTGAATCAGCAGGAACACCCAGAGCGGGTTCAAGATCGGCTCGACGGCCGCAACCAGGAGCGCCTCCAGCGCCGTGATGCGCTTGATGGCTTCCGCGTACAGCACGTAGGACAGGCCCAACTGAAACACACCCATCAGGATCAAACCGATCCATGTACAGCCACCGGGCGCGCCCTGAAACATGAACGGCAGACCTATCAGAGCGGTGAGGATGTTCCCCATCAGCACGGATTCCAGTGGAGACCCATCCTTCTGCTTCCGCAGGAATGTCGCCATGCCCGCAAAGGCGATGCCACTGGCCAGCGCGAGCACATTCCCCCACATCCCGCCGACCGTCAGCCGATCGAGGAAGAACAGCAACATGCCTCCCATGACCACGGCAATCGTGATCCACTCGATCCAGGTAACGCGCTCGCGCAGGAACCACCAACCGAACAGGGCGGCGTAGACCGGGGCAGTGTACTGCAACAGAATGGCGTTCGCGGCCGTCGTCAGCTTGGTTGCCGCCACGAAAAGGATCACGGTCGTCGCGTACGCCAGTGCTCCGCCCACCTGCGCGAACGACCAGGTGATACGGGGCCGCCGGAGTGCAACCAACAGGACCACCGCCGCAATCGCGCTTCGGGCGCCCGCGATCGCCAGTGGATTCCATTCGACCCACTTGATGAGGAGTCCGCCCGTGCTCCACAGGACCGCCGCGGCCAGGGCGAGTCCGACTCCCCGATAGTGTTGCGCGTTCGACTCGGACACGCTCAGGGCATGACCCCGTTCCCGATCTACCTGCGCTTGTCCCAGCGCATCGCGAGGCCCACGGGGAAGGCGCCGCGGTAGGGACCCGGGAGAGGATCCCGGCCCAGCCCGGAGTGTTCCGGCAGCTCGATGAACTTGACGGGCCGGAGCCCCGCACCGGCGAGCGCGTTAAGCAAGGTCCCCATTGACCAGTTGCGCTCCACGTGCGGGACCTTCTTCCCCATCTTCATCCAGTTCGACATGCCGCAGGATGCGACTGGCCGGCTGTCGAAGTACCCGCCCCGGGCCTTGCCCAGCCTCGGCAATCCGTCCCGCCCGCGCTGTCCCGTGAGGCACAGCGTGAAAGGGTGGTTGCAGTCGTAGACGAAATGGCCGCCCGGCTTCAACACCCTCGCGATCTCGCGGGCCCACCGCTCGACGTCGGGGATCCATCCCACGATGCCGCCGCCCGTGTACACCCGGTCGAACGAGTTGCCGCGAAACGGCAGACGCACCACGTTGCCGCGCATGTAGGTGACCGCCCGGCCGGCCATCGTGGCCTTCCTTCGGGCCTCGGCTAGGCGGGCCTCGGAGATGTCCACGCCCGTCACCCGGGCCCCGCGATTGGCCCAGGACAGGGCGGCCTCCCCACTGCCGCACTGCATGTCCAGGAGCGACCTCCCGCGGACCGGACCCATCAATCCGTGGACCTCAGCCGTCAACTGGCTCCGGCCCTTCCTGAAGAACCGCCAATCATCCGTAGTATCCTGGCGCTTCTGCCAGGGACCCGAGATGTGGTTCCACATCTTCCGGTTCATCTCGGCCATCCTGCCCGCCTTGACCTGCGTCATCTCCCGCATGGGTCCACGATACCAATCATGTCCCCAGTCCCGGCAACTCAGCTCAGGATGGGTCCCAGGACGACCGACAGATCATTCGAGTCAAAGCAGAGGTCAGCCGCCTCGCGTGCAGCGGGCGTTGCGTTCAGCGCAATTGCCAAGCCCACCTTCTCAAACAGCGGAACGTCCGAGCGCGAGTCTCCAACTGCCGCCACCTCCGCCATCGTGATCCCCTTGCGCCGGCAATACTCCTCCGCAAACGTCACCTTGTCGTGTTCATCGAAATGTCTCTCGATGACACCATTGAAGGTCCCGGGGGGATCCTCTCCCGCCACAACGCCACTGACGGCATCGAAGCCGAACTCATGCTTGAACTGCTCCGCGATGAAGGCCCAGCCAATTGTGTTGAGGAGAACTGTCATCCCCTCCGCATGGAGCTTGTTAACCGTCTCCGCTATTCCCCCGATCCGTGGAACAGTCTGGATCAAGGGAATCATGTCCGCCCTCTTCCTCCCTCGATAGTTCTCCGCATCACGCAGTGCCACTTCCCTGTTGGTCATCTGACCGGCCGCATAGGCTCGTTCCAGTTCAAGCAGGCTGTCTGCGAAGCCCAAAGCCCGTCCCAGGCACGAATCGCATGACGTGCCCACCGTCAGCGTCCGGTCCATGTCAAAGGACACCGCGCGAATCTTCATCTCGTTCAGGGCTTGATCGCCCTGGTGATGATGCAGTTCGGGAAGTACTTGGCCTCCGGGGAGTCCCACGAATCCTCGATCAGACCCGTCAACTGGAAGCCGGCGTCGAGTTGTCCTCCGATCAGCTCCTCGAGGCTGTGGCTGTACTCGAGCGCCCCCCCATTCTCGACATGCCGCTTGAACTGCTCCTGGCTGAGGGCCTCCTCGTCCGCATACGGCAAGGGATGAACCATCTTGAGCTCTCCGCTCTTCTCGATTGAATCATCGTCGAGTGTGTAGATGACGGGATTCGGGAACGCGGCGTGGAGGATCCCGCCGGACCTCAGCACACGAAAGCACTCGGCCCACACTGCCCGCACATTCTCGACGAAGCAGACGGAGACCGGATTCACGATCAGGTCAAAGGTCCCGTCCGCGAACACGGACAGGTTGGTCATATCCCCTTCGACCGTCGTGATCGAAAGTCCGTCCCTCCTGGCCACCATCCGATCCTGGTCGAGTTGCCTGGGCGAGTTGTCGAACACGGTCACCTGAGCGCCCGCGGCCGCCAGCAGGGGGCCCTGTTGTCCCCCGCCCGTGGCGAGGCAGAGGACCTCTCCTGCCAGCGGAGGCAGCCACCCCGGCGGCAGGGGCTTCCGGCCCCCGAGGGGGGGCAGTTTGCCCTCCCTGACCAATGCGATCTCCTCCGAGGTCACCGGGACCGTCCGTCGGTCTCCCTGGTCCACCCACCGGTCCCACGCATTGCGGTTATGACCGCCCACGTCCATCCTCATCCCCGCGTCGCCCCGGCCGCGGATGGGCCTCCCGCCAGGAACCACTCCGCCGCCTGGCGGACCACAACGCCCTGCGGCGCGTCCCTGGCACCCTCGAGCGACATCGTGATCACCTCCAGCCCGGCTCCGGGATGCTCCCCCGCCGCCGCAAGCAGGCCGCGCATCTCTCGCTCCCGGGTCACGGCATCTCCCAGATCGGCGCACACCTGGATCAAGCTGGCGCCGCCCGCCGGGGGGCGGGTGAGGAAGTCCACTTCATACCCCTCCCGGGTGCGGACGTAGCTGACGAGCGCCCCGCGACGCTCCAGTTCCGCCCGAACCGCGGTCTCCAGCGTGTGACCGAGATTCGGGCCGCCGGTCCGGTCGAACACGGGGATCAGCCCCGGGTCCACGGGGTACGCCTTGCGGGGGTTTACCATGCGTCGGCGCTCGGAGGCCGACGCCACCGAGACCGTGCGTACGAGGAACGCGTCCTCGAGGTGCCCCAGCAGCTCGTGCAGGGTGTCCCGGGAGACGGCCAAGCCCTGCGACCGAAGCGCCGCGTGGAACTTCTCCACGCTGAACAGCCCTGCGGGGTTACCCAGAAGGTGGCGCACCAGCCAGCGCAGGCTGGCCACGTTCGTCACGTCGTAACGTTCGACGACGTCACGGAGCAGGGCGACGTCCATGTAGTCGTTGAGCAGCCGGTGGCGCATCGCGGGATCGAGCCCCTGGACCTCGGGGAATCCTCCGACGGTCAGGTAGTCCAGAAGCGCCCGCTCGAGCGCCGAGCGCTCGGGCGGCGGGAGGAAGGCAGGACGCTCCGGGATGGCGACCCCGTGGTGCCGCAGGTACTCCTCGAAGCTGAACGGAAGGATCAGGACTTCCCACGCCCGCCCGCGGAGAGCGGTCGCGATCTCGCGCGAGAGGAGGGCCGCCGAGGACCCGCTCAGGAACACCTCGACCTTCTCCGAATCGAGCAGGCGCCGGACGAACCGCTCCCACCCCGGTACCTCCTGGATCTCGTCCAGGCACCACGTCACCGTCTCCCGACCCCGCAGGGCCGGATAGCGGCGGTAGTACTCGTCCACGAGCACGGTCAGGTCCGCCGCCGAGATCCCCTCCAGCCGCTCGTCCTCGAAGCCGATGTAGGGCAATCGTTCGCGTCCGATGCCGCGTTCCAGTCGTTCGCGCCGAAGCTGGTGCAGGAACGTCGTCTTGCCCGACCGGCGCATCCCGACGACCGCCGTCGCCTTGCCGGGCAGGGCCACCGCGCCATGCACCCGCCGCCGGGTCGCCTCCGGCAGCGGGGCGACAAGCGAATCGGCGAGCTTCTCAACCAGCCAGGCGCGAAGCGAAGATGTGGGTTCCGAAGCCATGGTCCATTTTCTCCTTCTAGGAAGGAGAAATGCAACCAATATGCTCCTTGTAGGAAGGAGAAATATCGCCTTGATTGCCTTTCATTTCAGCCTGCTGAGCCCCCACCCTCCTTGCCGTCGCGTACTCGACGAGGGCCGCCCGGGTCAGCGGGGCTTCCCGGCCGACCTCGTAACTACCCGGGGCGAGTTCGTAGCCCAGATTCCAGAACCCCGCGGCCCGCAGGACGGGCAGGGGCTGGCCCGCGACGACGAACCCGCCGTTTCGGTTTCTCCTTATACAAGCGGTCTTTGCCCGACAGAGGCTGCCGGGGAGGGTCTCTCCTGTCCCGTATCGCACCTTCTCCGCATCCCGCTTCCCGTACCCCGGGGAGGTCCAGCGTCCCTCCGGCACTCGGACGCTTGTCTATTGCCTTCGCCGTGAAATGCGCGGCTCGGCCCTCCCAAACGCCTTTCGGCTGATGATATGTCGAGGCGGCAGACTTCACTTCATGTTGCGGGCTGTGGATTCGCTCCCCCCTCTCGGAGGCTTTCGACGCTCCGCTCAGTACCGGACATCTCTGCCCGCCACCGGAGCCTGCTTCCGGGTGCACCGGCGCTTGCCCAGGGGGGACTCTCACCCCCAGATTGCGATGCAGTCTCTCAGGACGCGACATCGGCTCATTCTACTGGGTCTGCACGAAATGGCTGCTGAAGCCGAGAGGAACGGGCCAACGACGATCCGCCGCGACCCCGAAGTTTCACAACTTCTCACATACGTCCCTCGCTCCAACGCTTCCCTTGCTCCCACGAGCGCCTCGGACTTGCGTCCACAAGTAGATACTCGTACATTCGATAGGAAGGATCAAGGTGAAATGTCAAGACATGACCCAGCATCCACGCCTGCGGCGGTGATGCTGTGACCGGTCTGAAGGCGCGCAACGCGAAGCTCGCCGTGTGGCGGCGCCATTACCGAAAGGTGAACAAAGCCAAGCTGGCTGCGGCGTGGCATCGATACCACGAGGCGAACAAGGCCAAGATCGCGGCGCAGAAGCGGCGATACCGCGTAGCGAACAAGGCCAAGGTAGCGGCCCGGGAGCATCGGTACTACGAGGCGAACAAGGCCAGGACCATCGCGCGGCACCGCCAGTACCTTGCGGCGAAGAGGGCCAGGCTGGCGGCCAGGAAACGACCGGCGACGCCGTAACCCCAGCCGACCGACGGGGCGTGAGCGATCTATGGAAGGTACCCAGTCCTGTCCCATCCTCCCAAGCGTGCTACCGAGCCTTCTCATATGATGTCCTCGAAACCACGGCCATGGAATTTGACGCGACGACCGGAAATGTAAGATGTCAAGACACGACCCCGTCCTCCCGGCTGCTTCCTACTTCCTGCCAACCCAATCTTTGCAAGTCCATTCAATCGGCTGGATTCGCAACTCAGCGCTTGAGAGTGCAGGCGGCGGCGAGGGAGTCGGCAGACCGGGAGGAGACCACGTAGACCGGGGAGCCGGAAAGGGCAACCGGAACTGCGGGACGTGGATTGCCGACGAGGTCGAGGATGACGGCGTCGGCAGGGCCCGCGATCTTCCACCCAGACTCGGCGTCGTCGTCCGTCCACCCGATCACGACGCCCTGTTCCCCACACTGGAAGGCGAACGCGTACACGCTGGCATCCGAGGGGAGCCGGGAGACGAACTTCGGGTGCTCGCCCAGCAGGTTCGCCATCGCCGACTGGGCGGCGTAGAGCTTGCGGGGGACGCCACCCCACCGCAGGAACGGGCACTCGAATCCCTCGCCGTTCACCTCGGGACTGCCGCCCGAGTGGGTGAAGATCTTCTCGACGCCGGAGGCCAGCATGACCACGGCGTAACGGACCGACCATTCCGCGCATTCACGCTCGCTCTCGAGAAGCCGGGTCCCCGCCCAGTCATCGGTGGACGCCCCGAACGGCTTCCAGGGCAGGTCGTCGGCGCCGTAGTACGCGTACTCGGTCATCCAGACGGGCCGGATTCTGCCCGCCGACTGCATGATCTCCCGGAGCTTGGCCAGCGGCCCCAGGAAGCTCTCGGGTGTCGCCTTGCCGGGGTAAATGTGCAGGTTCATGGCATCCACGGAATCCAGCCCGCCCTCGCGGATGAACTCGAACGCCCGGTCGTCGGCGTCGCCCGCGATCCCGCCGACGACGAAGCACCTGGGATCGGCCTGTTTCATCGCCGCCGACGCCACCTTGAGCAGAGCCACGTAGTCCTTGACCGTGTACGCCGCGCCCGGCCACCGCTGACCCTCGCCGGGCAGGGCGTAATCCGTAAAGATCGGCTCGTTCAGGAACTCCCAGGTCCCAACCCGCGCCTTGTACCGGCCGACGGTCGCGCCGATGAACTTGGCGAGCAATGCCGGGTCCCGCGGCGCGTAGGCCATCTTCTTCCTGACACCCGGGTAGCCGGAGAGGTCGAGGCCTTCGGGCGCGGACGACGCCCAGTTCGACGATGGGAAGGGAGGCAGAAGACAGATCGTCCTGAACCCGGCCTCCCCGAGCCGGGCGATCTGGCCGTCGGTAGCCCCGAAGTCGAGGACGCCGGGCTCGGGCTCCACGGTCTGCCACTTGAGCGACCAGTCCCGGGCCCATTCCACGCCTGCCTTTCTCAGCAGGCTGCACCACTCCTCCGTCGCAGGAGCGTGGTTGACCCCGAACGGGGAGTCGGTGCCGCGGAAAGGATCGATCACGGCGATCCGGAGCGGGCAGGTATGCCCTTTCCACGCGATCGCGATGTCCCAGACGCCACGGCCCGGTGGCGTGAACGTCCAGGCCGCCTCTGCACTGCCGCGGGCCGGGAGCGAAAGCGCCATCGTCAGAGGGGCGAGCTTGGCCCCGAAGAAGTCGGTGCCCGAGGCCCGAAGCGCGACCCGAACCGGATTGGCGCCCGTGTTGCGGCCCGCGACCCGGATGACGACCGGCTCGCCCCAAGTGAAGACGTTGCCCGGCCGGTCGGTCGAGATCCCGATCTCGACCGGTTCCCGTGGCACGAAGGCCGTGGGCTCGCGGCCCGGCTCGAGCTGGACGGCGTCCACGAATACTCGGGTCGAAGCGACCCCCGGAGTTTCGGCGGACGCCGAAACTCCGATGGCGGCCTTCGGTTTCCATCTGCGCAGGTCCGGGCCGACGGCCACGAAGAGATACCCCTTGCGGGTGTCGACCGTGAACGAGTACCGCGCCCACTCGCCGGTCAGCTCGACCTCCTTCGTGTCGTACTGCGGCCAGCTCCCGGCATCGCGCTGGCGCACGTAGAGCGTCGCCGGCACACCGGGCGGGTCGGACCGCATCCAGGCCGAGAGCGTGTACTTGGCCTCCCGCTTCACCTTGATCCAGCCCAGGTTGGCCGCCAGCGGAGCGACCTGGTCGACCCGGACCGGGTCGAAGTAGTCGAACCACGTGACCGGCGTCTTGCCGGGGCCGAGCTCTATCTTCAGCGCCTTCTCCCCGTTGGGTGCGGCCACCACCACTCCCCCCGGCTGGCCGGCTCCGGCGGACGACTTCGCCGGCACCACTTCGCCGTAGAGACTCGTCAGGTTCCCCCACCCGCACTGGATCCCGAGGGAACCCCAGCCGTCCGGGCCGGCCTCGAACGATCCGTTCGGGATGAGGTTCCGGGACGTCCCCGGCGCGATGGCGCTCGTGAAGACCGGGTTGACCGGCTGGACGGCCACGATCGCGACATCGTCGATCCAGAGGGTGCCCGTCTCCGTGAACCAGATCTGGAGCCGGCTCGTCTTGGATACGTCCGAGGTCGCCGTGAACGAGGTCTCGAACTTGCGCCACGCCCTGGTCAGCCGGACCGGCACCTCGAGCCCGACGCTGTCCCAAGTCTGGGTGTCCTTGAGCGCGATCGTGACCTGCTTGCCCTTCATCGCCTCGGCTCGGACCCAGCACGAGAACCGGTACGTGCCGCCCTTCCGGACCGCGACCCGGCCGACCTGGGCCAGCATCGCGTGGCTGGAGGAACCCATCTTCGCGAACTCCGCGCACGCCAGCTTCGCGCACTTGCCGCCCGACCGCCCGCGATCCGAAGTCAGCGACTGCACGAGCCCCTCTCCGTACGCCTCCCAACCCGCGGGCACTCCCGCGGGCGCAGCGCCCGGGACCGCCTGGTCGAACGATCCGTTGAAGACCAGGTTCTGGCTCCCGCCGGCCCGAGCCGCCCCGGCGATGCACGCGACCGCAACCGCCCGGCGCGCCATTCGTGTCACCGGAAGTGCCTGACGAACTCCGGGCGCGCGAGCTGCATGTGCGAAGGCTTGCGGCCCCGGAGGACGGCGCAGACGTCGTCCACGGTCCACTTCCCGATGAGCCGCATCGCGTCCGCGATACCGCCCGCCTTGTGCGAGGAGAGAACGGCCCACGGCGCGCGCCGGATCGGGTGCGACTTCGGGAGGGGCTCTTTCGGATAGACGTCGATCCCGGCGCGGAACCGTCGTTGCCGCACAAGGTGCGTCAACGCATCGAAGTCCACGAGGTGAGATCTGCTGATCAGGACAAGCACGGCGTCACGCCGGATGAGCGAGAGCCGGCGGCGGTTCAGGAGCCCCCGGTTCTCCGGGGACGGGATCGCGAGGACGTAGATCACGCGGGAACGCCGCAGGAGCGCGTCCAGGCCGCACGGCTCCGCCCCACGCGCGCGCAGGACGGCGGGGCTGAGCCAGGGATCGTGGGCGAGCACGCGAACCCGGAATGGATCGAGCAGGGGCTTGAGATTCCTCGCCAGCCCCCCGAACCCGATGAACCCGACGGTCTTCTCATACAGGGTCTCGTTCCCCAGGTTCTCGCCGAACTGCCACTGCTCGGTCCCGGTCCGGAACCGCCGGTCGGTTTCGACGATCGTGCGCGTGCACGCGAGCGTGAGGGCGAGGGCCATCTCGGCAACCGCCGGGCCGAACCCCGGTGCGCACGACGCCACCGTGATCCCGCGCCGGAAGCACTCGGCGTAGTCCAGGTGCTTGGGAGACGGCAGGTTTCCGCCCACCTCGAAGATGGCCTTGAGCTTCGGGAACCCGGAGACGGGGCCGTGATGCCACCAGCCGCAGATGATGATGGCCGCGTCCCGGTGTTTGTCGAGCTCGGCAGGGGGAATCTCGCGGTTGACCGCCCAGACGACGTTCGCCGCGCGTTTCAGCCGGGCCAGGTCCGGAGGGGCAAAGAGCCGGTCCATGGGCCGGAAAATCGGATCGAGGATGATCTTGGGCTTGCGCGCGCGTCCCCCGGCCATCGGATTACTGGCGCCAGTAGGCCTTCACGGGGACCATCTGTCGCTTCCCGATCCCGGGCCCTTCCCACTCCAACTCGAGCCCGGCGCCGCCCTCCTTCTGGAAGAACAGGACCCGGATCGCGTGCTTGCCCGCCTTGAGTGCAATCTCGCCCCGCTGGCCCTCCATCTGATGGAGGCCGTCGTTGTCCACGACCAGCCGGTCGCCGATCCACATCTGGCTCCCGTCGTCGGAGCTGAGCGCGAAGGTGTACAGCCCGTCCCGGGGCACCTCGAGGAATCCCGTGAACACGACCCCGTAGTTCAGCTCCCGCGGCGCCATCGACAGGTCAAAGACCGTCGCCGCGCCCTTCCCCGTCGGCGTGAGCGTAGCGAAGTCGGGCATTCGCTCCCAGCCGGCCTCGGGAGAGAGGTAGGCTGCCCAGTTCAGTCCCGGGGTGAGGGCCGCCGCCCCGTCTGGCTCGCGCGGGATCAGCCGCTCGTAGGCGTGACCGGCCAACCAGAGGGCCGTGTCCTTCCCCGTGACGACGGACGCCACGATGACCGCGCTGGACGTCAGCGTGATGGACCCCAAGTACCGGGACGACGAGGGACCCGGCGGCGAGCCGTCGAGCGTGTACCGGATCGTCCCCGGGACGGACGACTTCATCGTCACCTTGACCGACCCCAGGAACCCGGCCTTCTCGGGCTTGAACGTGATCCGGTCCTTCGGCGGGCCCGCCCAGGCGTCGTCGAGGCCGATCACGGCCGTGGTCGCAATCCCGGGCGAGTCGTCCCCGTCGTCCTCGCGGTGACGGCGGCGGTGGCGGGGCTTGTCCTGGCTATCCAGGATCGCCGTCGCCATCCGGTCCGCCGGCATCCAGATGCTGGTCAGGACGCCGGGGACTCGCCTTTTGTGCCGGGTCTGGGCCATGAACGCCCGCTCGCCGCGGAGGGAGGAATAGACCGTGGGCAGGACCGTGAAGCCCTTGGCCGTGAACATCGGGACCGACGGGTAGCTCTTGCGCTCGTCGTAGTGCCAGTCGTAGATGACGATATCCCGGGACACCTTGTCGATCGCGGGCGGGGTCCCGTTCTGGGAGGCGTCCCACTCGCCCAGGTCCAGCTTCTTGCCGTCGATGAGCCGGTCGCCCCACATGAACATCTGCTTGCCCCTCGCCTTCAGGTGGTCGTGGAAGTCGTTGACGGCCTTGGCGAAGAGCTCGGCGGGATCGCGCCCCTTGCACCGCGGGCAGTTGTCGCTCGCGATCACGAAGACCTCGTCCATCCCGACGTGGAAGGCGTCGGACTCGAAGGCGTCCACGAGCTCGTCGGCGAGGTCGAGGACGAGCGCGTGGCACCCGGGCGCCAGCGGGCACCAGGAGTGGCAGTAGAACCCGCCGCTGGTCGTGCTCGTCATCGGGATCTTGCCGTCCGGAAGCTCCTCGAACTCGGGGTGGCGGTCGAGCAGGGCGCCCTTGCTCGCGAGTCCCCAGCCCTGGTGGCCGAGGCAGTTGATCTGGGGAATGAGCCGGATTCCCTCGGCGCGGCAGGCGCGGACGAGCTCGCCGACCTGGGTCCGGGTCCAGCCCTCGGGCGCGGACATCTCGGGATGGGAGACGAAGTGATAGTTGTAGTCGATCTCGTAGACGAGGAGGTTGCACTTCCTCAAGGCCAGGACCTCGTGGATGAGCCGAAGGAGGATGGGCAGGGAGCCGGCGCCGGAATCGAGGACGTGCAACCCCCGCACCTGAAGGTCCGGCCAGTCCGCGACCCGGATCCGGGGACAGCCGCCGGAGTCCTGTGGAAGCTGGCGGAGCGTCTGCGCCGCCCGCAGGGCACCGAGGTCATCCTTGGCGATGACGAGGGCGCCCGCGGAGCCGACCTCGAGGAGGTAACCCTCGGCCGGGAGCCCGGCCTCCGGGAGCCGATCCCGGAACGCGCGGAGGAGGGCCTTGGCCTCCTTGGATTTGGCGTCCTTCAGCCGGACGACGGTCACCGGGGTCGCCGAGCCCAGCCCCTCGAGCCACTCCCCCGCCCGGGGGGTCGGAGTGAGGACCGCGTGGTCGGTGGGAAGCGGCTTCCTCGAGAGGGCGGCGGGGATGTCTTCCGTCGGAGCCGAGGAAGCCGGGCCCGCGAGGGTGACGGCCAGGATCAGTGCCGGAGCCAGCGGTCGAACCATTGGAACGCCTCCTTTTGCATCGGGCCGTCGAACTTGTGAAGACCGGGATAGAACGAAGTCCGGTACGCCCCGGGAGCCTTGGCCTTGGCCCAGATCGCGCGCAGGATCGCGTCCGACCGCTTCATCTCCGGGAGCGTGTAGAGCTGGTCCTGGCGGGTGCTGAGGACAAGCGTGGGGCGAGGCACCCGGAGGCCCAGGATCTCGGGGAAGTCCATCTCGCGGGGCAGGATCGGGACATGCGACATCCAGGAGTGGGTCCAGCACTTGTTGACCGAGAAGTCCCGCCACGTGGTCATGAAGCCCACGCAGACGGCGCACGCGATCCGCTCGTCCAGCCCGCCGAGCCAGCACGTGCGCATCCCGCCGCCCGAGAGCCCGGCGCATCCCATCCTGCGGGCGTCCACGTCGGGCCGGGCGGCCAGGACGTCGAGCGCGCGCTGGTCCTCGGCCAGCGTCACCCCCGGCCACGTCGTTCCCGCGTCGAAGAGCGCGCGCGCGATCGTGGTCTCGTGCGACGCGGCCCAGTCGTTGTACCGCCAGATCCCGGCCACGGTCCGGGATTCCCGGACGCTTGCGCCGCCCCGGACCCGGTCGAGAACGTCCGCGATCCGGACCCGCCGGCTCGCGAACGGGAAGACGTCGTGGGCGAGGACGGCGTATCCGCGCTTGGCCAGCTCGTTGGCCCAGAAAGCGCCGCCGTCGTATTGGGCGACGTGCTCGCGAACGATCGGCGGAGGCGCCTCCCGCCCGCGCGCGATCTTGCGCCAGCCGAGCCACTTGTTCCCCCCGTGGCTGTGCAGGGCGAGCACGGCGGGCAGGCGCCCGCGCGCCCCGGCGGGCTTGAGGAAAATCGCCTCGGTCCGCGGCCCGAACGGCAGTTGCCAGGAGAGATGCTCGACGTGCAGGCCGTCCCAGTCGTAGGCCCGGGTCAACCGGACCTTCGGCCTTCCTCCTGACGCCGGTGGGGCGAAGCACTCGAGCGTCCTGGCCAGGGCGGTCCGCCGCCACGCCGGCAGTGACCGCCACCGCGGGTTCCGGAACGAAAGCGACCCGGGCTTCGCGATCGCGATCCGGCCCAGCCACCTCCCGTACGCCCCGACCGTAGTCTTCGTCACGGCACGATCATACCCCCTTTGCGCGGGCCGGACCGGCCCGTCCGGGCCGCCAGGTCCCGGATCGCGGCCGCGAGCGCCCGGGCGATGATCTCATGGCCCAGCGGGCCGGGATGATAGGCATCGGCGTAGAGCGTAGGCGGATTGCCAGTCAGCTCGCGCCGGTAAAACTCGGGCAGGACGTTCACGAGCGGCACCCGTTCCTCCCCAGCGAGGGCGGCCATCACGTTCGCGAACGTGTAGGCGCCCCACCGGAAATCGACGGAGGCGTCGCTCAACGACATCGCCGTAAGGTACGCGTCCAGTGCACCGCGCGTGTCGCGCATCCCCTCCTTGAGTCTCGCCACCGCGAACCACATCGTCGACTTCTGCTCGCGCGTGTCCGCGCCCGCAATCACGCCCTTCATGTACTCGAGCGCGTCGAATGCCGCCCGCCGGTTCACGACGGCATAGTTGATCTCGTACAGGGGATACTGCGTGTGCTTGAGCCGGGGCGGGACGGGCAGGAAGACGACCGCGACCCCGTTGTCACGCGCCGTCCGCACGATCTCGGCCAGGCTCTCCCGGTAATCCCCGGACGTGCCCGGCACCCATCCGGCCCTGACCCCGCCGGCCCGCAGCCGCTCGAGCCGGGACTCCCACAACGGTTTCAGCGCGTCGCGGAGGACCCAACGGCAGAAGTTGCTGTGATTCCAGAGTGCATTGCGGACGGCTACCAGGACGGGCGAGGAAGTTTCCGAATCCGGGCTCCGGCGGCCCAGGAAGTCGCGGAGCGATCCCCCCTCGGTCGAGTCGTTGACCGCGAACGAGACCACGATGCAGTCCGGTTTCAGCGGCAGGACCATCCGGCGGAGCATGCGAAGCCCCTGGAGCGTGCCGTAGCCGAAGACTCCCGTGTTGACGACTTCGAACCGGCGTCCACCGGCGGCAGTGCCGCCGTTCAGGATGCGCTCGGCCTGCGCGCAGAAGGTATCGTCGTCGCCCACGCAGGCTCCGAACGTGGACGAGTCGCCGAGGGCGACTACCCGGTAGGTGCCGGCCGGCTTCTCCGTCGCGATCTCGCGGCCGCGGAACCCCAGCCGGTTCGTCGTGATGGCCACCCCCCACGGCCGGCCGTGCAGGCGCAGGCCGGAGCGGTGCCGGACGATCCGGAACGCGTCCACCTCCGTGATCAGGTCCTCGGGGTGGAAGGCGGGAACCCCGGCGACCCGGAACCCGGCCTCGACCAGGCCCAGCGCGGCGACGGTCGCGATCGCGGAAACCGCCCACGGGCGGCTCACGTCATCCCCCCGCCACGACGAGGTCCGCCCGGCGCCGCGTGGGCGCCACATGGCGGCGGAATCCCCGCTCGACGCACTCGTGCCAGTAGCGCAGGTGCCGGCGGCGGTCCCAGCCGGGCACTCCGCGCCGCAGGATGCGCCGGCGGCGCTCGGGCTCGGGGCATGCCATGAAGATTGCCAGATCCGTCCGCCGGCGGAGCCACGGATCGTGCAGGGCCAGGAGACCGTCAACGATGAGGACATCGGCGCCCGCAGCCCGCCGGCAGGCCGCCCGGAGTTCCCCCCACTGCATGCAATCCGGGCTGTTGTAGTCGGGATGCCACCCCCCCAGGGTCGGGGACCAGTACCGGGGCAGGCGGGACGAAGGCTTGTAGAAATGATCCATGTGCAGTACGCGGACCCGGGATCGCGCCAGCGCCGCCTTGAGGTGCAGGGCAAACGCCGTCTTGCCCGAGCAGCTTCCCCCCGCGATGCCGATCGTGAATGGCCGGGTCACGCCCCCGCCCTTACGGCGCGTTGATGAGGTCGCCGAACGCGGGCAGGAGGTCGTACCGGGGAACCCAGGTCGTGTACATGAGCCCGCGCACGTTGGGATACTTCCTCCCCATCTCGATCCAGGGCTTCACCTGGTCGAGGTTGTCGGCGTCGTAGTAGCACGCGCCCAGCACCTTGAACCCCTGGGTCGAGAAGAACTTGAAGCTCTTCTCGTCGGCATCGCTCCCCCAGACCGCCATGACGAGATCCTTCGGGATGTGTTTCCACGACCCCGTGTAGTCGCCCTGCACGTGGTAGTAGTTCCCGCGGGCGTTGTGGTTGGGGTCGAACATGTCCGACCAGCAGTAGATCTCGAGCTTGGGGTCGTACTTCCTCAGGATCTTCATGATCCTCGTCACCGACTGGCCGAGCAGCTCGCCCATGTTCCGGCCCGCGCATGCCCGGCACGTGCCGCCCATCCGGATCTCGTCCATGTTGAGCAGGATGCGCTTGGGATGCAGGCGCTCGACCAGGGCCTTGGCCTCGGCGTCCACGATCGTGTAGATCTCGGGCTCGGCCATGCAGACGGTGACCTGGCTGTCGTGGACGATCATGGGGTGGTACCAGCTCGCGCGCAGGCGGGCGCCGGGCTTGATCCGCGACCCCGGGAGGAGCGTGATCGGAAGGTCGGGGCGCAGGCTCCAGGGATGCAGTTCCGGGTCCTTGATCCGGGCGAAGTCCTTGCCTTCCTCGTACCGCTTCCCGTCCTCGCCGCGGACGGACACGGGCGTGCCGGGCCGGCGGAGGGGGTTCATGGGGCCGATCTCGGAGATCGACCAGTCGTCCAGCCAGAGCGTGCCCGACTGGCCACCCCAGACGCCCGCGTACAGGAGAACGTCCGTGACCTCGACGGAGTTGAACACGTACTCGAACTTGGTCCAGTCCGCGGTCGCGGGCAGGTTGAAACTGCGGCGGGACAGCGTGCGTTCCCCCTCCCCCGGGACAAGGGTCATGATCTTGAACTCGTCGGTCTTGAGCCCCTGCGACTTGGCCCAGATCGAGACCCGGTAGCACCGGTGCGGCCGGACCTTGATGGCCTCGCTCACCCGGCCGTGGCCCCACTTGTCCGATCCGAAGTTCGTAAGCCGCATCGAGGCCGCGCCGCCGTGCCTGACCGAAGCGTCCGCGAACGAGATGGTCCCGGGGGCGTCGTGGAAGCCGAACTCCTTGAACCGATCCCCCGTGTGATCCTCGAATCCCCCGTTCCTGACCTCGACCGCGGGGTCCGGCACCAGCGTGGCCTTGCCGTCGGTCGCGGCCACGAAGGGCGCATCCTTTACCTCGAGCCCCTCGGCCAGGTTGCGGTTGTGGTGCAGGAACGGGCCGCCGTATCCGAACGAGAACTGGGCCGGGATCAGCTCGATCCCGATCCGGTCGCAGGCAACCTTGAGCACCGTGAGATCCTCGGCACTGCCAGAGGCGACGACGCCGTTGATCCCGTGCTTGACCCCCCCGGCCAGGATGCCCTCGACGCGGGCCATCTCGGGAGAGCGCGTCCATTCGATGTCGAACAGCCACACGAACCGGTCCGGCATCGACCCGGTTGCGGTCGCCGGGGTGGCGGGGGCAAGCGCAGGCAGGAGAAACCATAGAGCGAAGGCGATGTTGCGCATGGTGGCGTCAGTCTAGCAGAATGAGCGCGATGAACGCCTCTCTCCTGCCGTTCCGGATCGGACGGATCGGGACCAGCCGCGCGCGGGTGAGCCCGGGAGCCTGGCCGGGCGTGCTCCGCATCCGGTTTGCGTCGGGAGCCCGCCAGCCCGGGATCCGGATTCCGGCTCCGGCGGGCGGATGGAATCTTGAGGGATTCACGGCCATCGACGTCGACGTGTTCAACTCCGGCACGCGGGAAGCCGCAATCCTGTGCCGGGCCGGGCCGCATTCCTGGAACGACGGGATCGCCGTGGTCGCGCCCGGCGCGACTGGGACGGTGCGCGTCCTGCTCAAGCGGCGGGCCTGGCCCCCGCCCCTGCGCAACCGGTTCCCGGGGATAAACGGAGCGCCCGGCGACTTCGTCTGGATCTGGGACGCCCCGGACGGCCCGCGCGTGACCGAGCTCGGGATACACGCGATCACGGAGGCGGTCCCAGAGTCGATCGAAGTCTCGCGGATCCGCGCCGTGCCGGTCCATGCGACTCCCGAGCCGGATCCCATGAGCCGCGCGATCTTCCCGCTCGTGGACGGGTACGGACAGTATCGCCATCGCGATTGGCCCGGCAAGACGCATTCCGATCGCGACCTCGCCGCGGTGCGGCGGACCGAGGATGCCGACCTGCGTCGTAACCGCGGCCCGGCGGGCCGGACCCGGTGGGGCGGCTGGGCCGCCGGTCCCCGGCTCGCGGCGACCGGCCATTTCCGCACGCACAAGGTGCGCGGCCGGTGGTGGCTCGTGGACCCGGGCGGCGCCCTGTTCTGGTCACACGGGATCACGTGCGTGAACGCGCGCGAGCTGACGCCCCTCGAAGGCCGCGAGCGATTCTTCGGCCGTCTGCCCCGGCGCGAGGCGCTGGCCGCCTTCCGTCATCGCGAGGCCTTCGACTATTGCGGGGCCAACCTGCGCCGCAAGTTCGGCTCCCGCTGGCTCGAGGAATCGCGGGGGCGCGCCCACCGGCGGCTCCGGAGCTGGGGCATGAACACGATCGCGAACTGGTCCGACCCCGCGATCTGTGCAATGGGTCGGACGCCGTACTGCGCGACGGTCCGCTACTCCGGCCGCCGGGACCGGCACTCGTTCCCGGACATGGCCGACCCGGCCTGCCGCGGCGCCCTGCGCGCGGGATGCCGGGAACTCGGGGCACGGAGTGCCCACGACCCCTGGTGCATCGGCTGGTTCATCGACAACGAGCTCAACTGGCCGCGCGTCCCCGACCTCGCCCGGCTCGCGGACACGTACTACCGGGTCTGCCGCGACGAGATGAAGGCGGTGGCGCCGCACAAGCTCTACCTCGGCAGTCGCGTCCACATGCACGACTGGCCGTTTGCGGGCGAGCCCGAGGTCGTCCGCGCGGCCGCACGCTGGTGCGACGTGGTCAGCTTCAACCGGTACCGGTTCACGGCCGCGGACTTGCGGCTGCTGCCCGGCGACGACAAGCCGATCCTCGTCGGCGAGTGGCACTTCGGCGCGCTCGACCGCGGGATGCTGCACACCGGACTGCGCAGCGTCGGCAGCCAGGCCGAGCGCGGCCGGGCGTACTCGTTCTACCTGCGCGGCGCGCTTGCGAATCCCGCCGTCGTGGGCGCCCACTGGTTCCAGTACCACGACCAGTGCACGACCGGACGGTTCGACGGCGAGAACTACCAGATCGGCTTCCTGGACATCTGCGATACCCCGTATCCGGAGACTATCGCCGCCTCCCGCTCCGCCGGCTTCCCCCTCTACCGGGCCCGGCTCAACTCCTAGCTGTCGGCTTCACCAGGGGCGGGCATGACCGTCATGGTCGAGGAACCCGCCCGACATCGTCGCGTCGAGCTTTCCGGCCAGCTCGAAGATCTCCTTCGCCGTCGTCGCCGGCTCCTGGTCCGGGTCGCCGCTCAGCTTCCCCATCGGCGTCCTCATCCACCCTGGATGGACGCACAGGATCCGGATCCCGTCGTCCGCGAGGATGAACGACAGGCGCCTCATGACCATGTTCAACGCCGCCTTGCTGGCACCGTAGGCGATGATCGGCCGCCCGTTCGTTACGCCCGCGAGCGATCCCGACTCCGACGAGACGTTCACGATCCGGCCCCGCGCCGCCCGGAGCGGCTTCAGGAGCTCGCGCACGAGCACGGCCGGCCCGATCGTGTTCACGGCGAACATGCGCTGGAAGGACCGGAAGCTCATCTGCTCCGCTCCGTCGGTCCAGTAGACGCCCGCGTTGTTGACGAGGAGGTCGAGCCGCGGGATCCGGCGCCGGATCACGGCGGCCCCCCGCCGGATCGCGGACTCCGAGGACATGTCCATGCGGAGCACCTCGAGCTGCTTCCCGTACGCGCGCGCCAGTTCGCGCATGGGCTTAGTCTTCGCCGGGTTCAGCCCGCAGGCGAACACCCGCCAACCGTCGGCCAGCCCCCGCTTCACGAGCTCGGCCCCGAGCCCGTAGTCGCACCCCGTCACCACCACGGTCTTCATCTCTTCTTCCGGCCTCCTCGCACCGGAATGCCATGATCCCACGTCCGGCCCGGCGAGTCACCGATCCTGATGAAGAAGATGGCGTCCGCCGCCACCTGGCCCTTGGCCCCGTCAGCCTGGATTTCAACCCAACCCTCGGTACCGTGGCGAAAGACGAATGTCCCGATCCGGCGCGATTTCGCGGGCTCGACGCGGACGAGGCTGGTGCCATGGCTGTGGCGAACCCGGACCGTGAACCGGCTCCCGGGAAACACGGGCGCGTCCGGACCCAGGCTCACATCGTACGTGCCGCCCCACAGGAACGGCGTGAACCGGACGAACTCCCCCGCCGCGGCCCGGCATCCGTTGTAGAACGCGCGGCCCCCGTGGCCCGGCCGCGACCACCATGCCGGAAATCTGGGGGCGACCCAGAAATGGGGCGTCGCGAAGCACCCGGGGTCGAGGTCGTCCACGACCGCATGCCAGAAGGGACTCCGGGCGCTCACGTTGAGCCGGACGCGGAATGATTGCGGCGAGTTGACGGCGCCCGCTACGAGGATCTCGACGATCGCCCGGTAGGATCCTCCCGAAAGGCCCCGCGGGTTGGCGGTCACGACGACGCGCCGGCCGCGCACAACCGCCTCCAGCCAGCCCCGTCCCCGCTCGTACCTGATCCGTGCCCGCGCTTTCGCGAGCCGCCCGCCGCCGGCGTTCCGAAAGCCCAAACGTCTGGGCCGCGCCACCCACGGGTTCGGGTCCTTCTTCCTGACGCGCGCGTGCAGGAAAGGATGCAACTCTATCGCCCCGTCCGACATTGCCGTGAACTCGACCGTGTGCGGGAGCACGGCCGGGGCCACCCCGGTCGTGTCGGCGACCCAGGCAGGCCTCGGCCGGAACGAGACCTCATCGGGCGCGGCGAGGACGAGCACGGGGCACCGGACCGGGTCCCCGTCCACGGTCAGGTGACAGGTCCGGGACGCGCGCTCCCGGCCGTCCTCGCGGGTCAGCGTCACCGGGTAGATGCCGGGCTTCGCGAAGACATGAACCGGCGCCGGATCGACGGATGCCGCGCCGTCCCCGAACGTCCATACGCCCGGCCTGCCCCGCCGCCCGCGGAAAGGCCGGAACCGCACCCTCTGACCCGTCCGGGTCGGCCCCGGCGCCCGGAACTCCGCCGTGAACCCGCCCGCTTTGCGGCGCCGGTTTTCGAGCGCTTCCCGGAACAGGAGCCACGGATCGACATGATGGATCCCGCCCGCGTCGATGATCCGGAAGTTGAAGTGCGAATGCTCAAAGTACCCGACCGCCATCCCGGCGCCGATCCCGATCCGGACGCCTCTCCTGAGAGGCGAGCCCTCGCGCCCGGCCAGCGACGCGACGTGCGAGACGCTGAGTACCCACGTCGACCCGTCCGGCCACCGCCGCCGACCCTCCCACCGGTTGTTCCCGTCCCCGCGCGCGACCGAATACACCAGCCGCTGGGAGTCGAACGAGACCGGCGCGATCAGGAGCGTGCCTTCGGGCATGTCCACGTCGAGCCCGCCGTGGGCGTCCTCGCCCGCGTAGGCGCCCATCCACGGATCGTCGCCGCCGTAGCACTCCTCGACCCGGATCATCCCCCGGTCGTTCGGGTACCAGGGCGCCACGGGCTCCGGGCAGATCCCGAGCCCGGCGTCCTGGACGACCAGCCGGGCCGCCTTCGCCGGCCGGCAGGCCCCGTGGTCCTCGGTCAGGAAGCCGAAGATGTCCTGGACGGCGTCCAGCCACAGCCACATCCCGTTCACGACATAGGGCTCCGCGAACCCCTCCTGCGCCCCCACGTACCGCTGGAGGGTCACGGAAAAACCGTCGATCTCGACCCGGGCGCCGAAGTGATAGATCGTCTTCCCGCCGATCCGGGGGCGGTCGCGCGTCGCGGCCCGGTCCAGGTTCGTGATCAGCGGCGCTGCGAACGTGTCGACCAGCTTCAAGTGCACGGCCCTTCCGCCGCGGAGGATGAACGCCAACGTCTCCCCGCGGTCAAGCTCGACCGGCGTGATCGTGGGCCTGGCCTGCCTCTCCGCCATGGCCGCATTGTGGCATGCCGTGCGCCGCTTTGACAGCACGATTGTCCGGCCGGTACGATCGAATCGTGAGCCACTGAGGTCCTCCGACGCGGCCCCAAGGGCATTCGCCCCGGCCGCCGCCAACCTCCGGGGGATTCCGTCTCCATCGCACGAAAGGGACACGTCATGATTTCATTGCGCAACATCTCGATCAGCTACGGCGAGCAGTCGCTCTTCGAGCGGGCCTCGCTCCAGATCAACGCCGGCGACCGGTTCGCGCTTGTGGGACCGAACGGGTCGGGCAAGTCCACGATCCTGCGGCTCATCCTCGGCGAGGTCGAGCCCGACGAGGGCAAGATCGAGGCCAAGCGCGGGCTCCAGATCGGGTACCTGCCACAAGAGAATGCCCCGGTCTCGGACCGGCGCGTGGTCGAGGAGGCCGCCGGGCCCGGAGCGGATGATCGCAGGGTCGCGAAGGCGAAGGAGATCCTCATGGGCCTAGGGTTCCGCGTGGCCGACTTCCCGCGGCCGATGAAACAGCTCAGCGGCGGGTGGGCGATGCGGGTGGCGATGGCCCGGCTCCTGCTCGCGGAGCCGGACCTCCTCCTCCTGGACGAGCCGACGAACCATCTCGACCTCTGGTCCCTGCTCTGGTTCCAGGAATACCTGCTCGAGTTCCGGGGAACGATCGTCGTGATCTCGCACGACCGCGCGTTCATCAACTCCGTCTGCCGCGCCATCGTGAGCGTCCAGGACCACGAGCTCCGCGTCTACCCGGGCGACTACGAGTCGTTCGTGGTCGAGCGCGCGGAGGAGAAGCGCCGGCTCGAATCCTCCAAGCGCGTCCAGGACGGCCAGGTCGCACGGATGCAGGACTTCATCGACCGGAACCGGGCCCGGCTCTCGACCGCCCGGCGCGCGCAGAGCATGATGAAGAAGCTCGCGCGGGTCGAGCGCATCGAGATTCCGCCGGACCCGAAGTCGATCTCGATCGAGTTCCCGCGACCCCCGCGGTCGGGGAAGGACGTCGTCGCGCTCCGGCACATGCGCAAGGCCTACGGCGCGAACGTCGTGTACCGCGGCCTCGACCTCACGCTCCAGCGGGGCTGGCGGCTCGCCCTCGTGGGGCCCAACGGCGCCGGCAAATCCACGCTCCTGCGCATCCTGGCCGGGGCCCTGGACTTCGACTCCGGCGAGAGGATCCTGGGCGCGAACGTGACCGTCGGGTACCACGCCCAGCACCGGGCCGGCACCATGGACCCCGAAGCCACGGTCTTCGAGGAGGCCATCCGGGTGAGCCGGAATACGTCCCAGCAGTTCGTCCGCACGGTCCTGGGGTCCTTCCTGTTCCGCGGAGACGCCGTCCACAAGCCCGTGAAGGTCCTGAGCGGCGGGGAGAAGAGCAGACTGTCGCTGGTCAGGATCCTGCTCGATCCCCCCAACCTGCTCCTGCTCGACGAGCCGACGACGCACCTGGACATGGACAGCGTGGCGGCCCTGATCGCGGCGCTCGAGGGCTACCCGGGCACGCTCGCGTTCATCAGCCACGACCTGTTCTTCGTGAACGCGCTGGCGGACCGGATCCTGCACGTCGAGGCGGGAAAGGTATCGATCTACCCCGGCAAGTTCGACCTCTACCTCTGGAGGCAGACGAAGCGCTAGAGCGAGGAAACCAGCTTCCGGAGCAGCCCGAGCCGCTGGGCGAGCACCGCGGGCCCGAAGTACTTGTGCCCGTACTGGCCGCAGAACCAGGCGTGAAGCCCCGCGATCCAGAGCTGGCGTGAGGCCGTGAGGACCGGGATCGCCCGCCGTTCCCATGACGCGATGGGGCGGACGGACGAGTAGCCGCGCAGGAACGCGCGCCAGACCGCCCGCGCGCCCGCATCGTCCCAGTTCGCGTAGAGCTGGAAATGGCGGAACGAGGCGATGTCATGCGCGCGCCAGCCGATCCCGCAGAACTCGAAGTCGTACCACGCGGCGGCGGGCGGCGTCCCGGCGAACCGCACGTTCGTCGGGATGGCATCTCCGTGCAGGATGCCCCACCCCGGGGAGGTCCGCGGCAGGCGCGCGAGGCGGCGGTGGATACGGCGGGCCGCGTCCCGGAACCCGCGCATCGCGTCGGCGGCGAGGCCCACCCGGCCGAGGAGGGCGATCGAGTCCCGGACGAGCCACCGGGAATCGAGGATGTGGAACCGCCCCGCCGCCCGGAACCCGTCCGCGGCCACGTGCATGCGCGCGAGGGTGCGACCGGCGACCCCGGCTTGCGCGGGATCGGGACGCCAGTTCTCCTCGCCGTCGATGCGCTCGAACAGGACCGCGTCCGCGCGGCCTTCGGGCAGCCGGAGCGGCACCGTGAATCCGCCCAGCCGGGTCCGCACCGGCGCGGCCACCGCGCAGCCGCGCTCCCGCAGGTGGGCGATCAGGGCGCCTTCGACCGCGGGATTGGCCCGCGCCCCGAGGCCCCGGCGCGGGATCCGCAGGAAGTAGGTGGCCCGGGGAGACTCGACCCGGTAGATCGCGTTGATCCCGGCGAACCAGAGCGCGCACGTGACCGGCCGCGGGAGCCCCCACGCGGAGGCCACGGAGGCCGCCAGCGGGCCTGCCTGCGGAATCGTGAACAGGGGCGGCAGGCGCTTCATGGCACCATCATCGCTCAAGCAGCAGGGCTTTTCCCCGCCACCCCGCCTCGCGCAGGAGGCCCGCCTTCCGCAGGCAGTACGTGAGTTGGCGGGTTAGACCAGCGGGGACGCCCGTGGCCGCGGCGAGTTCGGCGTTCGTGAAGGGATTGGGCAGTTCCTTCGGGATGAACCTGAGGAAGTCGCCGGGCTGGTGGAGCTCGACCCGGCCGAGCACCTGGACCAGCCGCGTGTCCACGGTAGTCACCCCCCCGCGCCACCAACTCCCCTTCCCGTCGTGGCACCGAAGCTCCTCCTCCTCGATCAGGAGCACGTCCAGCGAGAAGTTGGGGTTGGCGATGAGATCGGGCATCATGATCAGCTCGTCGAAGACGTTCTCGACCCGGCCCTCGCGCGGGGACCGGGTGCGCTTGAGCTCCTTGCCCCGCTTGGATACTTTCACGATCCACTTCCGCTTCGCGACCGGATAAACGAGCCGGATCCGGTGGTCGGCCGTGAGCGTCCGAAGCTTCGTCCTCGCGCTCGCGAACGACCCGGTCTGGATCTCGATCAGGGTGCTCCCCCGGACAATGTCGGCGACGTACCTTCCGACCTTGACCTCGAACTTGTCGCCGTCCACGGCATACCACCGCTTGAGGGCGGCGTGGAGCGAGCTCTCGTTCAGCCTGCCGATTCCGGTAGGCCGTCGCTTCTCTATCGGAGATGTTCCTTCAGGACCCCGCCGGCGCCGCCGTTGAACCGGCCGCCCGCGTCCTGGAATGCCTTGACCGCGGCGCGGAGCGTGTCGGACCGGCGGCTGTGGGAAAGGTCGGGCCGCTTATCCCCGAAGATCCGGTTCATGACCCCCGCCTCGTCCCCCCAGGTCGGGTAGCAGTGGAAGAGATCCTGGAACCTGACCAGGTTCGCGGTCGAGGGCAGTACCTTGCGGAGCCCGGGGTCCAGGAGCCACGCATGGATGACAAATCCCTTCGTCGGCGGCAGTTCGGGAAAGTGCTTTGGCCAGAACTCGAGCGCCCGGCGGAATGACTCCCCGCAGGCGTCCGCGGCCAGCGGCTCCCCCGCCGGGATGTGCATGTCGAGGACGCGGTCGCCCTTGGCCAGGACCTGGTCCCACTCCGCGAGCGGCAGCTCCACCTCCTCCCGCACCGCGAGCACGTCGGGGGAAACCGGCGAGCCCCGGACGGAAGCCGCGGTCCGGGTGACATGCGACGTCCAGCGTCCCTTCTCGTCCCGGATCCCGTTCGATCCGTCCACGTTCCCGTCGGCCCGCCACGTCGCGCCCTCCTCGCACAGGAGCACCACCCGCCCATCCTTGCGGTGCCGGAAGACCACGACGCCGCCGTGCCACCGGATGTGCATGAACTGGAGCCGGCCGAGGCGCAGGAGGTTGCCGCTGAAGTGATGCAGGAGCCAGCCGAGCTCGTCCAGCCCCCAGTGCCCGGAAAGGCCGTGCCAGACCCGCATCCAGATCTCGACGTCCGACATCGTGTGGAGGGCGACATCGGCCGGTATGGCTCGCTTCGCGTACATCTCGCGCAAGCGCGGCAGCCCCGAGAGCAGGACGAAGAGCGGGAACATGGCCGACCGGTCGCCGAGCCCGGGGCAGATCCAGTGCGGCCAGATATCCCGCTCCGGGGGCTTGAAGACCAGCGTGTGACAGTGCCAGAGGAGCCGGCAGATCTCGGGCCGCTTCCGGAACTCCGCGGCGGCCGCCAGCACGTCGCCCGCGATCTCGTCGGGGAGTTTCACGTAGCGAAGAGCGTCCTTCAGGAACGCCTCCTCGAGGAACGGGGTGGGGTCGCCCGGGTACCTGGACTGGGATTCGTGCCAGGCGTCGGGCAGAAACCCCTTCGGGTCCTCGACGCCCGCCGCCTTGATCGCGTCCGAGAAGCTTGTCATCAGCAGTTACGGTAGCACACGGCGATGCCGGGCGTGGGAGCGCCCGGCCGGCCACCCCCGAAGGGCCACAGAGCTATCATTCTGCTATACTTATGCTATGCCGAGCCTCCTGATCAAGGACCTGCCAGCCGCCCTGCACCGGCGGCTCAAGGAAGCTGCCGAGCGCCACCGGCGTTCGATGGTCAAGGAAGCCGTGGTCGCCCTCGAGCGCGGGATCGAGACAGAGCCCCGGCCCCTGCCTCAGCCCGTCAGACCGACCGTGCTGCTGACCCAGGCTTGGCTCACCCGGGCCATCCGCTCCGGCCGGGCATGATAGTTGTCGACGCAAACGTAGTCGCATTCGCGTTCATCGCCGGCGAAAAGACCGAGCTGGCGCGGACCCTCAAGGAACAGGAGCCCGACTGGCGATTGCCCCGAATCTGGCGCGAGGAGTTCGCCAATGTACTCGCCACTCAGGTGCGGGCCGGACGACTCAAGCGGGACGTTGCCCTCGGCGTTTACGGCGAGGCGCTCACCGCTCTTCTAGTGGGAGAGACCGAGGCCGATCCGATGCTTGCCCTTGAACTCGCTGCGGACCTGGGAATCAGCGCCTACGACGCCCAGTACCTGGCGCTGGCGCGCCAGCTCGGTGTCACCCTCCTCTCCGAGGACGCCCATCTCCGCCGTGCCGACCCTTCCCGGGTCCTCACCCTCGCCGAAGCCTGCGCCGGGAAGAGGGGATAGCGCAAGCGAAGGGAAGAGCTCCTATCGACTGGGGTGCGAGTCAGCCCACTTCTCCGCTTCTCTGACTTCAGGCGGCGGAAACGTTCCCGCCTCGACGCTTGCGATGAGCGCGCCCAAGCACTGAAGGGCGTACGCAGCCAGGCTGTCCGATATGCGTTTCTCCTTGAGAGCAGCGGCGAACTCTTCCACATCCAGCACTCGGTAGTCCGTATTGGCGCCTGAGCATGTGAGATCAAGCCACAGGTCGGTCCACGCATATTGTTCCAATGCGACTGGACGTAGGATGCCGATGTCGACATACCAGCGGTCCACGTAATTCCTTCGGACAAGCCATCCCTGCCTGGATAGATAGACCAACAGGTCGCCGTGAGTGTACTCGATCGGAGGCAGTTCGAGGAACACACCGTCCCTCAGGCAAAATGCCGGATGCCTAGAAGACTCGATCTTGCGGACAAGCGTCTCATGATCACTGGTGCTCAGAGCACTTGCGAGATCGCAATGCTCAGGAAGGCCGGCAAGTCTGTGCCAGACTATCTTGATTGGCTTCGGGTCATTCACGGTGGGAAGCATTGTCCGGAGGCTCGATCGGGCCATGCCAGACGGAACCACCGAAGGTCGTGACGAACATGGCGGATGGATCGGCAGGATCGAACGTGATCCGCATGATGTTCGAGAACGGCAGGCCCGGGAACGGCGCCCACGTTGCCCCGCCGTCCTTGCTGAGATAGAGCCCGGATTCCTGCGCCTCCTCGCACAGCGTCGCGTAGACCCAGCCCTTCCTGGTCGGATGGATGACGGCGCCGAAGTGCTCGGGGCCCTTCCGGAGGATCCTGGTCCAGGCCTTCCCGCCGTCCGTGGTGCGGTAGAGGCCCCCCTGCTCCTCGCCGGTGATGTCCGCGGCGCCGAGATAGACAACCCGGCTGTCTCCGGCATCCACGCAGAAGTCCTTGGGCCACCGCAACCCCACGGACGCCGTGATCTTCTCCCACCGGGCCGCGCCCGGCGCGAGCCGCCAGAGGCCCACACCCTCTTTCAGGAACTCCCCCTTCACCCGTTTGGCCGTGACCAGGGCGAACAGCGTCCCATCCTTGTGAAGGATCAGCCGGCAGACCCGGACGTTGACGCCCGGGGCGCCCAGCCCAGTGCCCGTCTTGTTCCACGACATGCCCCCGTCGTCGGTTCGGTAGACCCCGTGCTCGAACGACGACGCCCAGAGCCGGCGCGCCGTCTTCGGGCTCGCCGGGTCGAGGACGACCGAGACGACGGGCGCCAACGGGAGCCCCCGGAGAGGCTTCCACGTCACGCCCCCGTCCTCGCTCAGGCAGACGCCACCGGGTTCGGCTACCGAGTGCCGGCCCCAGATGATGTTCCCGTTCGGGATGTCGTGGACGTCCGAGAACGCGCCCCAGATCCTGCCCTTGACGTCGGGGTCGAACGCGAGCTCGTAACACGTGTTGCGCCAGGGACTGCCCGGGTCGTCGCCCCACCACCGCCACGTCTTCCCCGCGTCGTCGGACCGGGCGAGCCCGATGTCCGTATAGCAGATGAAGTGCCGGCTGATATCATGCGGGTCGATCTCGTAGTGCCAGGTCGTGGTGACGACGAGACCGTTGCACCGCCACGCCTCGTCCTTGGCGATCGGCCCGTCCGCCGATGCCCGCCGGCTGTGCGAGGCCATCCAACGACCCCCCCCGTCGCGGGTGATGAAGCAGTCGCCCGCGTTGGTCATGGCCAGCACGTTGGGGTCCGCAGGCGAGATCGAGAGCCCGAAAGGCGTCGTGTTGTAGCTCGCGCCCCGGGATGCCGCGGTCCGGTCGGTCTCGCAGTTGTACTCCTTCCACCGAGGGTCCGAGTACCACACCGACCGCCACGTGGCGCCGGCGTCGTCGCTCCGCCACACGGTCGCGTGATGGGGCGGGTTGTAGCCGCTCGACGTGCACGCAACGTAGACCGTGCGGGGCGCGGCATCGTTCGCGAGCACGTGGTGGTACCGGGGGAAGGGCCCCTCGGCCCACTCGTCGGCCGGCTCCGTGTCGAGGTTGATCCCGCCGCCCATGCACGAGGTCCAGGACTCCCCCCGGTCCGTCGACCGGAAGACGCCGCCCACGAGCTTGGCCCTCGCCACGACCGTGCGGGTGGTCATGTAGAGAACGCACTCGCCGGTCCGTGCGGACGACCCGCCGCAGAAGGACGGCCCCAGCGGCGCGAACTCGCCCGAGTTCCATCCGTCCTTCCCCTTGAGCAGGCTGCGGGGAAGGCCCTTCGCCTCCGTCGGCGCCCACGACCTTCCACCATCCCGGCTCACGAAGACCCCGGCGTCCGTTCCCGCGAGGCAGACCCGGGCCCCTGCGGGGCTGGTCTGGTCGAAGTGGAAACCGACGACCCGTCCGCCGATCCCCTCCGCCCTCGTCCACTTCCTCCCGCCGTCCGCGGAAGCACGCACGGATCCGTCCCCGAGCGCGGCCAGCATCCGGTCCGGCGCCCCGGCGTCGAGGGCAAGCTCGACGACGCCCCCGGGAAGGTCGCCCCACTCGCCCCAAGTGACGCCGCCGTCCCGGCTGACCTTGAGTCCCCCCTCCCAGTCTCCGGCCGCGAATACCGTGTTCGGGTCCCGGGAATGGAAGACCGGCCGGCACCTGACATTCCCGCGGAGCTGACGGTGATGAATCATGGTCCAGTTCTCGCCGCCGTCGCGGGAGACGAAGGCGTCCGACATGTCGCAGTTGACCATGAGATGATTCGCGTCGAGCGGCGAGATCGCGGGGGCGAACATGCCGCCGCCGCCCGTGAGTCCCGTCGACGTCCAGGGCGCCGCCGCGCGGGCGGTGACGCTCAGGGCCAGGAGGCCCCCCGCCATTGGGGACAGTCTTTGGATCATTGGATTCCCCCCG
>Ga0315294_10000972_pt1 | contig 31162 bp, 21 predicted proteins | sample YL17G13_40_MG_FD_203626 | JGI IMG/M metagenome (GOLD analysis project Ga0315294, IMG submission 203626) | Sediment microbial communities from Yellowstone Lake, YNP, Wyoming, USA - YL17G13_40 | ecosystem: Environmental > Aquatic > Freshwater > Lake > Sediment | place: USA: Wyoming | collected...
GCTTCTTTTTCAGGTTGAGGAGCTTGTCTCTCAGGGCCTCGTACTCTTTGAGTTTTCGGACTCTGTTTTCATCTTCAACGGCCGAGGCTATGTCGCCTGCTTCAATGGTTTGTCTCTGAGCTATGTCTGCCAGCAACGCGGCTGTGAGCAGGACGCGGAAGCCAAACCTGATGTCTCCCGCATCGGTTGCCGTCTTCGCTATCATGGTCAGCAGTTTGTCTGCGATTGTGTTGGGCTTGCAGGCGCGTTCTGCGCGTTCTCTAAGTATCTGCTGGGTTTCTTCGCGTGTGTAAGGCTCTGCGTGCATGAGGACCGGATGAAGCGTGCTGAGAACTCTTTCAGGGAGCTTCACGACGTCGTCTACATCGTTGCTGATGAGAATTAGGGTTGTTTTGGGCTGGCGGCTCAGGTAGTAGACGAGGGGTTCCTTCTCTTCAAAGAGGATGCTGTCAACCTCATCGATGGCTATCAGGAGGGATTTCGTTGTGAGTACGCCTTCAAAGGCTTGTTTCAGGCGGAACATCTGCCAGCCGGCGCTGGGCACGTTTACACCAAGCCGCTTGACTATTTCCGCCATCGTGTAATACGGATTTCTGGTTTTGCCAGCGTTTACGTAGACGGTTTGGATTGGAATGTTTGTTTCAGATGCATGTCTATCGACTTCGCTGAGCACGTGCCTGACGCAAACGGTCTTGCCCGTGCCAGGCTGTCCGTAGATGAACAGGTTTCTCGCTTGGCCACCGCTGAATAAGTCGGCGATGTGACAGGCTATCAGTTTCAAATCAGCATCGCGGCAAAGGGGCTTTCCGCCAGGCGGGTCCGAGAGCGGTTGAAGCCACTTCGGCTCCAGCAGAATGCTGCTCTTGTCAGAAGTGAATAGACTCATCGATGTGGCTCCTCTGACGGGTATATGCGGAGACAGAGAGAGACGGTCGGATGGTCCCCCTCTCCCTAGTAGTTTTTTTCAAGCATGTCAGCCTTCACATAAACTGCATTCCAATGATAACCATCAACGTCTAGCTCGAAGCATGCTAGCACATAACCCGCATCTTCATACTGCCTAGAAGCCCATTCAAAGTCATCCTTGTGTAGACCCCCAACCACAAGCTTGTCAACTGTGACTCTTCTTTTCATGAGGGTTCCTCTTCCTGCTGTTTTTCCCAAGCGGCCTTGCAGTCTTCGCATAGCCACAGTTTTTCATCTTTGAACGTCTCAGCTTGCCAACTCGTCAGTTTGGTGTCACCGCAAACTGCGCAGTCACGCCAACCGTACGAGCCGTCGCTCCAATAGACCGCCTTAAAATTGTTGAGAGAGTTTCTGCCTGAATTCTCCTTATTTTTGGGTTTATCCTCAGGACATCTGGACCTTTCAGAGTTGTCCAGACTATGTGGTTCCATTTTAAGATTCAAGCTTGATTCTGGCGTAGATGGCATCGGGACATCTGGACACGTGGAGGTAGAGGGTTGTGGAGGAATGGTATTGTACTCTTCATCCGAATCCTCGCTTGTGTCGTCGTCATTTGTTAGTTGTGGTGTTTGTAGCCATGAACTATCATTAGGGGTCAAGAATGCCACAGCGGTATGTCTCGTGTGTCCAGTTGTCTCGATGGTGTTTAACCATTTCCGCAGGCTCTTTCGGTGAAAGCTGCTGAATGATCGGATATTTTTTAGAAGGTCCAGATGGTTAGGCTTCTTTTGCAGCAGCTCATAGCGGTATGTCTTGTTGCTTGTATCTTCCTTCAGGTAGCCGGCTTGAGCAAGCGTTTTCAAGACTCGAGTGGCGGTTTTTGTTGAGACTCTAAGCTTCGAGGTGACGTCATGTTTAGTCAGAGAAGCTGCTGAGTCTTCGAAGAGCTTTAGGGTTTCCTCTTGGCGTTTCTCGATTCGAGAAACCGTCTCTGTTATGGATGCTTGCAGTATGCTGAAAGCTTTCAGAAAGTCTTCAGGCTCAACAATTATGTATTCTTGGCTACCGACTTTGGCGCGAAGGCGCTTCTTCTGGTTTAGCAAGGCCAAGACTTTGGCGAAGTTGATGATTTTCTCAACATGCGTTCTCAGGGCTACTTCCTGCTCCCGTTTGACTGCGAGATCTAGTATTTGGAGAAGTTGTGTTGGTGTGAAGGCTACCGCTTCAAGGTTCCAATCTAAGAGTCTGAGCGCGTTCTGGAAGTCCTGTTCGCTGAATGGCAGATTCTCCTGAAGGCCTAGAATGTTCTTGAGCGAATCGGGATAAGCTGCGTCCCTTATCTTCTTGGCTATAACCCGCTTCGTCAACTGTGTGGAATGGTTCATCGTGTGTTTTAGTACGCGTCTGTAGAGGTCGGGGTTTATGTCGATGTCGCTGCTTGTGGTGATGAAGTTCTTGGCGTTTGTTTTTGCGCGTCCCATCTCCATCTTACCCGTTAACTCATTCCTCATCGGGTAGATGGTTTCGATGCTTTCGCCTTCGCCGATTGCTCTTAGGCTGAGGCTTCCGCTATCTCCTCTGACGCCTGCGGCTTCGTAGATAACCAAGGTTCCAGCGAACTCTTCGGGCAGGTATTTTATGGCTTCAGGCGTTGAAGTTGTAAACTCAAACAGCCATTCCTTCGGCAGTAGAGGCTTAATTGCTCTGATGCTTTCGTTTTTGCCGCTGCCACTGAAACCGCTGATGACTCCTGAAATGGGGTAGCGTGTTTGGCCGCTGCAGAGCATAACAAAGTTAGCGGGAATCGTGTCGTCTTCGCCTATCAAGCGGCGCTTGCCGTAGCTGAGGACATAATCCAGCAGCTTGTGGCTGTTCAGCAGGTTTTCCGCTCGCTCGATCTCTTCCTTGCTGAGCATTTTCGCGATGTTGACGGGCGCTATTGGACACTCGTCTCTCAGGCAGTTTTTCTTGAGGATTGGGTCGGTGCAGCCGTACATGTAGCCTCCGTTCACTGCGCTTTTCACTATGGCTTGCAGCTCATTTTCTTCCAAGGGCGGGCCATTGAGTTTGTTGAGTTTACGCATGGTCTCGAAAACGCGGTCTGCCCGCATTCTTCGAAAGTTGGCCAGGAAAGAGGCTAAGCGTATGGCATGCTCGTTTCTTTCGCCTTCCTTTGCTCCTCTGTAAAGGGTCTCAATGCACGGGGGCATTTTGCCTGTGAACCGTTTGCCAGCTAAGTCTTCCCTTTCAAACCATGCGTCTGCTTTCTGTTCTTTCGGTTTGACGCTGGCTTTGAACATGGCTTCGAGGAGTGCGTCTTCAAGGTCTTGGATTACGCTGGGAACGTTGTCGTTCAGGCGCCTGTAGCCTTGGCTCGGAGCCATTATGCAGAGTTTTCCTTCTCCGAGAATTTCCAGCCCGCACTCCTTGTGAAAGATGTTGACGGTTCTGGGTTTCTTGTGGCATTGGTAAACCCAGTGCTGCCCGCCTGAAGGCGTTTGCTCGATCTGGGTGCAGAGCATTTTCTTCAGAATCTGCTGGCCTTTTTCTAGTGCTTCTTGGCTAACGTTCTTTACGTCAAAGTCTACGGCGCCTAAGTATAGGCCAGTGTTCAGCCTCGTTCCGCAGATAACGCCAAAGCCGTCAGCTTCAGCCCAAGGCAAAACCTCGAATTCTCCAGCTGTCTGCTTCTCCGTCTGCCAGCGTGCCCACTCGACAAGAGGCTTCTTCTGGTTGACCGCCACAACGGGTATGTCTTGGTCAAAGTAGGATTTTGCGGTGCCTTCTAGAGTTTCTGACACACGCTCTTCACCTCACAACGCCTACACCTGTTGAAGCAGCAGGGTTTTCCGGTTCCCATGCAGCCAGGCAATGTTGAATCACCAGTTCGGGATTGCATCATCGCTTCTTGCGACCTACCGTTGAACCATTCTTGAAAAGCCAGTAGAAGTAGCCGTCTCGCGAGAGTCTGCCTTCATGTATTGCTAGGTCTTTAAGCATCGTTTTGAAGTTTAGGCTGTTGACGTCTTCGCTCTTTTCATAGGGTCCTGAGGAGCCTTGAGTCTGTTGCCACCTGATCTTTGATGGGTCCCAGAGCCAGGAATGTTCTTCAGCGACTCCTTTTGCTTCCATTATCAAATGTTTGGCGGCTATAATCCCAGCTTCAGAGGCGTTAAGGAATTCTAGCAAAGCTGCTGTGGCAGTATCGTCTTCACTCATTCGAGTTTCACCTTCCTTGGATGGCTTAGGAGCTGTTCGACAAGATCGGCGTTCTCGATTAGCATGTGTTGGCATTCTTTTGGAACGATTAGAAGCAGAGAATCATACAGAACGGTCACTGTGGCTCCTGGGCTCAGTTTGTAGTAGTCTCTGTAGGCTTTGGGTATCGCTAGCACGCCTGAGCTGCCGTGTTTCATGATTTTTCTTTCGACTCTTGCCAGCATTTTTCAACCTTCGGGTCTTATGGAACGTCTTATATTTTGCAAAATTATTCTAGGCTAGTGTCCAGAGTTTGAGAAAATCATGGAGTGCGGAGTCTCAAAGATGAGACAACCAGGAAGAAAACGCGTTGCTAATCCCTTGTACAGGAAATCGAAGCTCAGCTCCGACGCAATCATTATTCTGGCACTGCTGAAGAAGCAGCCTCAGGACAAGGACGAGCTTCTGAAGAACATCAAGATCTCTAGAGCAATGTTTTATCGGACTATAGGCTTATTGGAAGATTTCAAGATTTTGAGAAAGACTGAGGATGGATATGCGCTTTGCGGGTATTCTGACAGCGAAAAAGACGTGATCAATGCTATTAGTTTGTGGAAGGAGGTTGCTTTTCGTTATCCTGCCCCAGCTGAGATCGCGAACGAGACTGGTCTGTCGCTGGAGAATGCTGAGGCTCTTGCGCGTAAGACTCATGAGACAACTGGCTGGTTTGTGCCAAATCAAGGTATTATTGAGAATGCTGCGGAAAGGCTGGGAGAGGTGCTGGTTTGTGCTGCTCGAATCCGGGACTTAGGGTTGGCTCAGATGAATGAGGACTTTGACTATGATAATGAACCTGAAATCGTGACGGCTGCAAATGCTTTCCTACAAAAGCGCCCTGACCTGGTTCCTAGACTTGCGAATGACGATGTGAGAGAGACTGTGTGGTCGCCTGAAGCCTTGAAGTACTTAGGTGGCAAGCACCAACCAAAGGAACGGGGTCGCCCCTTCGCTGCTTCCATATTTGGATGATTCAGCTACAGAATTCTTACAGCGCTTCAGCGCATACTTATCAACTATCTGCCTTAGAATCTCACGCTGCTGTTTACTCATGACAACTCTAACTATGTCTTTTCTCGACGGCGACCAGCACCCTCACAAGCCATTCTGCAGTGGGCAATTCAATCTTGTGAACATTGGTGCGCGTCTGCTAGGTTCATATGTCTGAGTCATATTTATTCTAGTTATTCGTCGCAATCTCGAATAGTCTCTCCACGTATGAAGGATTTTCTATTCCTTTGTCTTTGTACTGGAATAGGATGTGCTCGTCTCTTCCGAGATTTTCGAGGTCGATTCTTCGCTGAGGGTGCATTCTGGACAAGATGCTGAATGGGGTAACTGAGATTATGAATGCGTCGAGCTTGAAGTTGGGATCGTCTATTTGTTTTTGGATTTCGTTCTTGAGGTATTCGTGGAGTTTCAGTTTGGGATGATCTAGACCCAAGTGAGCCAAGCCCTTTGGGTCTAAGAACAGGATTGTCTGCTTTCCGTTCTTCTTGATCCACAAGATGAAGTCTGGATAGAATGAGTGAGATTCGTAGAAACCGACGCCTTTGCTCTTGGTAAGATTTCTCAGCAAATAGACCTCACCAGGTGGAGACTTTTCTGAGCTCAAGTAATCACCCAAGTCTTCAATGAACTTGGTTTCTCCTTCATTCAATCCTGTTGGAATTGTGATTATTCTGTCGGTATTCTGCCTGATCAGCAAAGGCTGATACAGATGACCTTTGAAATAAGCGTTTTTGAAAGTAGTTGGGTTCTTATCGATGTAAGTTCGCATATCTCCAATTAGTCTGATTTCGGCCCCGGATACGTAAATCCTCCCACTTTCAATCAGTTTCTGAATATTCTCTGCGAGCACTTGGTCATCTTCTTTTATCTGTATCGTGTAGGATTTTGTGAGGTTCTCATCTTCTGTCTTCAGGGGCCTCAGCTCTAAGTGATTCTTTTCAGCTGCATTTCGCTTCTTTGAATAATACATGTCAAGATATTTCTTGAGGATCATGATGACTATGTCTTGCACTCGTTCAATTGATTCGTACGTTGTCGGCTCGATTAGATTTTCATTGCACAACAAGGCGTACTTGTTCTCATACACGATTTTCTTCAGTGAATCTCTGCTGATTGCTATGTTGAACAATTCGCGATCATTCTTGTACTCAAGCAAGGCGTAGAGAATGCCATCCCAGTCTAGGAGATCTAGTATCTCTTTTTTGGGAGTCTTTTGCATACGATCAGTGGTTGCGATAAGTGATTGGTCCTCTCGTACATCGATTATTGTCGCCCGAGGTAGTAGGTCGAGTTTCGCGTCTATGCCATCTTCTGCTTCGAGGGTCAACAGCTCTTTGTCGAATGACCAGCCCCCCTTCACGCCTAGGATTTGAAGATCCTGCGGAAATGGATCCATTTTTCTAGTTTCCAACCGCAACTCACATGAGGCAACGTCCTCTTTTTCGATTATTTCCCTGAATATTTGCATGTAATTGGCCTTCACACCAAAAACATGGAGAGTCTCTAGAACTTCAATGTACGGCGGGTGGGGTGGAGGGATAAATCGACTTCTCTTAAGATTGAATTCCTTTCCCTTTAATCTGACCCCACGACCGAACAGTTGGATAATCTGAGGGCCTTCACTCTTGCCAACATTCAGAAGACACATGTTTGATACGCGCCAAGAGTTCCATCCTTCCATGAATTTCTTGGCGCCAATCAGAACGTTGATTGATGAAGCTGTTTCGTTTATTTCATCAAATAGTGACGTGCTAATTGCAGCGGTTTCCACCGCGACGTCTTTTGCTCTCTCTTTCACAAGTTTGAGGAATTCCGACTTTTCTCCGATGTTTATCACGCCAAAATACTTGCCTGCACTACCAACGCTCAGACCGATCTCGCCTTCGGCAGTTCTAAGGTCTACTAGGCGTAGTTTTCTGCCCATTGTTCTATGTGGTGTGTTAAAGATCTCTGCGAAAATTCCATCATAGATGTCTTTAGAGGATATCTTGCTTGTTCTGAATGCTTCTCTCAAGTAAGGGAAGTTTCTCTCGGGATATCGTGGGGCAAACGCATCTTCCTTACCAGTCACGACGCCGCTCTTGCCGTTCAGGATGTTCTCGATAGTCTGCTTAACTCTGATTTCGTCCTCTCTGAGGAGCCAATCTAGGAACTGAACAACCTTGAGTACATCAGAAGTGTCTTCTCGTACTTTGCTGCCAACGAAAACCCACAGAGGTTTTTCAATATTATACTCTTTGAGAAAAGTTCTGCTACTCTCGTGAACTAGGATTTGCTCGTAGAAAGACATGGCGTCGGCGAGTAGGAGTACTGGCACCTGCTCATCGGTGAAGACCTTAGTGTCCAAGTTCAGAATTCGGAAATCCTTTCCGTAACCGTCTCCATAGAAGTACTTGTAGGAGTAGTCAAAGAGTATTGCTTTTGAGTATTCTCTGAAAGACTCTTCATTGCTGCTAGTTATCGCTTGCCCGAAGGTTGCACTATACTCGAATGTGAATCCGTCTCTTGCCAGTCGCTCTCTAGTCCTTTTCCACTTCATATCTTCGGATTTCTGTCCCTTGTGTCCCTCATCGACGAAGACAAGATTCCGTGTCCCTAGGCTGGAAATATCGACGGTAACGCCTTCACCTTTCTTGTCTTCTGGCAGTTTAAGCTTGTGAATACTTATGACTTTAACAGTGTTCCTGTCAATTCCGAAATAGCCTCCTTGATCACCTTGGAATAGGATGGCCGATATTCCGCTATTCTTTAGCTCCTCCAAATGCTGTCTCGACATTTCATCGCTTGGGGTGATTAGTATTACGTTATCGAAGTCTATCTTTTTTGGACCGTTGTTGTAGAGAATGAATTGCCAGTAGTTTGCATGCATAATGAGCGTTTTCCCACTTCCTGTCGCCATCCAATAGGCTATTTTTCTCAGATTTGGGGCACTGAATGGTTCTTTGGAGGATGTTTCCGAGAAGACCCACTCATTCATTTCATTCAGGAATTTGGCTGGGTTCTGGAAATATGAGTCCAAAAAGACTTCGGCGAAGAGAAGGGCCAGGTATTGATAATATTTCAGCGAGATTCTTTCTTCTCTGTTTTTTCTCATTTTTTCAAAGTACCTTTTGATGTTGTCGTCATATTGTCTTAATTTGTCCTCGTGGATCCGGAGACCAGGACGGGCGATTAACTCATGGTACATATAACTATGGCCATCCGAATCAAACCCCTCTCTGACGTCGCTGAATCTCTTGATGTCTGTTGCTTCAAGCATTCCGAATTTGCTGGCGATGAACTTCGCAAGAACAAGATGGTTCTCAAGCTTGAACGCATTTTTGCTTCGCTCAGCAACCTCCTTTGGCTTTGACAGGATCTCAAACCCCCATCATTTTCCTGAATTGTGGCTCAATCGCTTGGGCATTCTTCACATAGCTATCGCCATTGACAAAGATGCGGTCATAATTGCCACCTGCTAGCACCCTTTCTTCTATGAAATTCCTATCCTTCTCAAGGTCGAGATCACTTGCATCGCGCCATACTATGATCGTTTTTTCTTGACCGTGTTTTCCGAAGATGACAAGATATGTCCGTCCTTCATCATTCAGTGTCTGGAGCTTCTCTACGTTCAAACCAAGGAGATAGTTGAAGGTTTCAACGAGATCAACAGTCACTTCTTCGTAATGATTTCCACTGACCGTCTTGATCTTGTAGCTGAAAGGTGTCTTGAAATTACTCATTACGAGTCTGGTTGGACTTTCGCGAGTTTCATACTCTAACATGTAACGTAGGAAGTAGTCACGAAAGGTGTCGAGTGTTTCCTGAAAAGTTTTGTCTAACGACCTGAATACAATGTTATTTAAAGTGTCCTCGTATTGCTCAAGGTACATATACTTGAGAATATGGCTGTAGCCCTTTTTGGAAAGAGGTACTCCCTCTTTCCAATTTTCTGAATACATTATTTTCTTTATCCGAGGCAAAAGAACCGTTTCAAAATAATCTTCCATTTCGACAAGGATGTATTTTCGGCTTCCCTCATCCTCAGCATTCAGCTTAAGCACAGCATGCGCAGTTGTTCCAGAGCCCGCAAAATAGTCAAGTATAGTCGCATCATCATCAGCTCCTACTCGCAATGCGTTAACCACCAGCTCCAGAGACTTTGGATATGAAAACAATCCTTCTCTTCCAAGAATATCTTTGAGCAAGGTAGTGCCCAGAGCAGCGCTGTAATTTGGTTCATTCCACACAGACTTCGGCTTTAGCCCTCCCTTTTCTTCAAGACGGGTCTTGACCTTCACTATATACCCGCCATTGCTTGATTGAATCACCAACTCATGCTTCTTCTTCTGGAGAGTATCCTTACCCCATCTCCAGACTCTTTCGATTCCCCGCGGGTCGATAGGAAGTATTTCGATCATTCCTTCTTTCTTTTTCATGATCTCAATTTCTTTTGTCTTCGGATTGTAGAATATCGGGTACCACATATTGGGCCTGTCGAGTCTAGTAGAATGGGATCCGCTTCTTCTAAACTCTCTAAAGCGGTACGCTCCTTTTTCATCAGTGTACTTGAAACTAGCAATATCCTCTTGAGACAAAGGCAGATTGTAAGTCGTTGCCCTCGACTTTTCATTAGAATAGACAAGCATATACTCATGCGCGGTTGCTATGAATTTGTCGTCATGTCTTCCTCCAGGATTGTGCACTACACAGATTGTTCCCAGTCTACTGTCTTCACCTATTATGGAATCGATTAACATCCTTAGACGATGTCCTTCGTAATCATCTATCGCAACTTCAAGAATGCCACCCGGTCTGAGCAGCTTCAGGCCGAGGAGGAGTCGGTCTTCCATCAGACAAATCCAAGATGAATGCTCGTATTCGTTTTTGTAGAGAATCTTCGTGCTCCCCGTATTGTACGGTGGGTCGATGTATATACAATCAATTCTTCCTTTGAACGAGGGTAGAAGCAGATTGAGAGCTTGAAAATTCTCGCTCTTGATCAAGATGCCGGTAGTGGCCTCATCAATGTCATTATAGCATTCAAGAAGTCGATTCTTAAGGCTCTGATCAAAGAATTTCGTATCTAGCACGAGATTCTTATGCTTCTTCAGGAAATCTGAATTTAGAATGATTCTCCCTTCAGTCGCATCACACCTGTCTAGTGAGTTCTTCGTAGTCTCGTCTAGTTTGAACAGCTCTTTCCATTCATTTACCTGCTTTTCATTTTTTCCTATTTCGTTATAGAACGCCTCTGGCACTTTGTCCAGAGTAATGCAATAGTCCGCTCTCAAGACAAGCTTCTTCTTTTCAAACAGAATCCTCTGAAATTCTTCGATTTGGGCAAGGAATTCGATTATTCTTCTGCCAATCGCTTTGATTGCGCGGATCTTTGCCTGATTGATTCTTTGGTTCCCCTCGTCCGTATGCTCGATTTCATCAAGATCCATTATCTCATTCTTGATGTAGAAGTCGAGTTCTTGGTTCAAGAAAGCCTTCAGATTCTTGTGGATGAAATAATCTGTCGTGTTCTTATTGACGTAATCAACCAAGTGTTTCTCAAGAATTGTTCTGTCTTCCTTGGTTTTCTTGCGAAGTTCTGGTACGGGTTCTTTGTCACTCATTCCAGAAAACAATCTACTGACGATATCGGAGGCTATTGCGGCTTGAGTATTCTTTGTCCCATACTTTGTCTTTTCCTCATCTGTAAGGGCCCTCCAGTTGAAAAAGATCTTTAACTCTCTGTCTTGCTCCTGAAGCTCGAATACTTCTCTCTCATTCAGAACGAAGTATTTCGATTCTCCCTTGATATTGTTGAGTTCAGCCTCAGCTTCTTTGAGTATGAAGCTGACTTGGTAACTCCCCGCAATGAAACTGTAGTTCCTGAAGTATTCCCAGCTCTTGATATAGTATTGATCTCGGTTTGCCCAGTGGAGCATGACTTCTTCACCATTGTAGGGGACAGAATATTTGTCCTTGCCTCCAAACCTCCTTTTTGAAAGGAAATCTCCCTTGTCGTAGTACCTCGAGAAAAACTCGAAGATATTATTGAAAACATTAGATATTTGATCTTGAGTGACTCCTCTGGCCTTCAGCTCTTCTTTCTTCTTGATATATGCTCTTACTTTTGGTGCTTCCTCATTCTTTCTGGCCTCTCCGTCACCATCTATAGTCCCTTCGCCAAAATCACGTTCAATTTCAGCTTTGAGTGTATCAACCTCTCTCTGCAAGTCGCCGACGTCGGCCCTGGCATACTCCTTAAACTGTGCTTCTGCGGCTGCAATCAGATCATGATCTATGAACCTCTCAATCTCACTCCTTTTGAAGTTCATTATTCGGTAGATTCCGAAATCAAGGTCTTGTGCGTCAAACTGGAAAAGCTCCTTAAGCAGACTCTTGACTTTCTCTCGAGCATCGCCTTCTATCAGAGCCATGTTAATCTTTCCTCCACCTGCAGATTGGTTTCTGATCGCACCGTTTGCAGCTTTCCCCTGAATTAGGTTCAAACATGCTTCCCATGATACCTACTACCGTTTCCTCGGCGTTTTTCTTCTCTTTGACAAGCAATGATTCCTGGACGTCAACCATCTTCACATTCGGATCTTCAAGATAGGCAACTGAGCCACTTGTGACAGGTCGCCCCATGCTTTTTAGACCGGCAGTGTACAACCTGACTTGCACAGAAACTTCTTCGAACGTTCTAACTTCTTGGGAGGTCTTGTAATCTCTGACCTCCATTTCTCCACCATCCTTCAGAATCACATCAACCTTCCCCATAATAGTTGCATTGCGAACAAGATACTCAAGTCTATACTCCACTTCCTCAATCCGCTTCAGATCATCTCCATACTTCTGGGCGAAATTCACCAGTTTTGTCCTAGCACTATTCTTGAAGTTCTCAAGCACAGGACCCCCTACAAATGGCATGTGAAAATCTTCGTCTACAGAAGTTGCCACCGCACTAACAGGGCTATAGCCTTCCTCCTTGATCAGTTCTCCAGCCCTTCTAAGACAATAATGCAGTCCGTTACCATATCCAATAGCCACATCGAGCTGTGGCTGATATCCCCAGAGCTCTCTTAGAAGATACATGTGCGGGCAAACATTGTAGGTGACAATCTCTCCTGCTGAAAAGGTCTCAATCTCCTCAGATGCTGTGCTTGGTTTGATGCTGAGATCAGGAATCGGATCGCCATCCGTAAGATTCGTGACAACACTTGGCTCCATGTCTTCAATAAACTTGCTACGCTTAGAGGCCCTTGTTATTCTTCTGAAATGACTGGCAATCAGAGAATCCTTCGCTCTCGTTATAGCTACGTAAAACAACCGTCTCTCATCTTCAAGATCCCCTTCATATCGTTCCACGTCAAACATGTCTCTTGGAACATCACACCACCTCTGTTCCCAACCGACTCTGCTAGCTGGAAACCTTGAATCAACTGTGGCAAAGAGAAAGACTATGGGCCATTCAAGACCCTTGGCCTGATGAACAGTCATAAGCTGGACAGCATCAACTCCACGAATATCATCTGAGGGTTGCTCTTCATACGCTTGGAGCCCATAAGTCGCCATAAACCAACACAACCCCTTAAGATCCCTTTTCCAATCAGGCGTCCTACCTCCAATCCTGTTTGCAGTCTCATAATCAGTTAGCAGATTGTTGAAACGTCCAAGGTTGGCCATGACAGCCGCATCATTTCTATTCTTGTAGTTTAGCTTCTCGAAACCCAAAGCATTCAAAACGTCATAGTATATCTTTGTGAAATTGTCATACGAAGACTTGGAGGAATTAAGATCCGCCTTGATTTTTCGTAATCTGTCCTCTGCATCCTTTGGGTGCCCGTGAGTGTGTGCTGCATCCCAAGATGTTAGTGCCGTAATGAGCAATGCGTCGCCGGAGATTCTCTCATTCCAATTCCACACGCCTGGAACCCAAAAACCCTCTTCCCAGAACCAAGAAAAAATCCTGCCAAGTGCCTGCGCCTCGTCTCTCTTGAATAGACCGACTTTCCCACCTACGATGTAGGCAATTCTTCTCTCTTTGAATTCATCGATCAGCGGTCCAGCAGAAGTGCTCACACTTCTAGTCAAGATGCCAAAGTCTGAGAGCTTCAGTTCTTTGTTGTTCTCCATTAAGGTCTCTATCTGGTCCGTAATCCATCTTGCCTCATCTTCAGCAGTTTCATGACTTGACACACCTACAAATCCGTCCACGGGCCTTGTCGGATCCATCTTCTCATAATGCCTTCTCGAAAAAGTCGCAGCAAACTTGTTCGCGTTTTCCACGATTCTCTTGCTGCTGCGCCTGTTTTCGCGGATCGCCACCTCGCTGGTGCCAGAAAATGTCTTGGAGAACTCGTCGAAGAATCTCTCGTCTGACCCTCTCCACTGGTATATGCTTTGTCTGGGGTCGCCAACAACGAATATGCTTCCGTTTCGCCCAATGAGGCTTATGAGTTCAGATTGGGCCGTATTTATGTCCTGATACTCATCAACAACAAGATGCGAAACGTTAGCGAGTTTTTCAGGATTCTTTCTGAGATTCAAAACAGCCTCGTAAATCATTCTGCCGAATGTCAATAATCTATGATCTTTGAGTATCTCCTCAAAATGCTTCATTCTCCTGTAGAAATCCGGAGCCCTCTTCTCAAGCTGTTTCTCATCGAGCAGCTCATCCCAAACCATGTTAACTGTCCTAAGAAAAGTGCGACAACACTCAGCATAAGAGCCACCATAGTTATTCACGCCAAGACTCCAACCGTGCCTCATAAGAAAAGCAACTTCCTGGTTGTCATCCAGAACAGTGTAGTTCCCATACCTGAAGCAATCTTCAAGAACCCTCTTGGCATACGCATGAATAGTTCCCACGTACATCTCGCCAAGATTTGCAGTTGCTTCCTGCCCGCAGATTTGCCCAACCCTCTGATAAATACGACTCTTCATGCTCTGAGCTGCCTTCTCAGTAAAAGTAAAAGCCACAATCGACTCCGGCTTCACCGCCTCCACTGAAAGCAGGTAAACTATCCGCCTAGTTAGCGTCTCAGTCTTTCCAGCACCAGCACCGGCGATAATTCTGTTGTATCTGCTTTTAGAAAGAACTGCCTTCTTTTGGTCAGCTGACAACTTTGGCGGACCGTCAAGAATCTTCTTAACTAAACCAGACGATGTCACTGTTTCAACCCATCCCGACGCGCAACCTTATGTAACTAGCAGTGTTCTAGGAAAAATGCCTTTTCTATTTCCCCACACTCGAACACTACAAAAACCAATGGAAGACATACCAAAAGCAACAATAACCGTAAGATGATGATATGGAGTACGAGGAAGAATGCAAATGTTCATCGAAGTAGGAAAACTCGTCTCTTATCAACGCGCGCAGCTCACGAAACAAGGCAAAAAACTATCGGCAAGCGGAAGCCGAGACATTTCTGGGAGAGAGTCAAACAATGGAGACTCGAAGCAAAATCATGCGGCGCGGAAAGAGGGTTGGCCGATCAGCGATGGAGGAAAAAAGAAAATGGGGTGAATTCTTCAAGTTTCTCAAAAGCAATAGGGCAAGTCATAACTCCTAAGCTGCACATGCAAGAAAAATCTTAAAGTCTCGTGCATAGAAGAAGATAAGTACACTGGAGAGAATCAAGACGACAAAGCATCTTTCAGTTAGGCTTCTGTGGCATGACAATGGCTGGAACGGGTGCATCTGCAAAGACCCCGCAAAAAACACGTACTGCTACGCAGACAAATCTGTTCCCATCACTGTGCTCAAAGACAAAAAACAAGATCCGGAATACATGAAATGGGAAATCGAAAACGCAGGCAAACCATGTTCTGAATTTGACTTCCCTCCCCGCTGCACATGGTCAATCAATGCATTCTCGCCCAAAGAAGTTGATTTCATTCATATCGCCCAGCTCTTCATGAAAGCGGGAGACCAAGGAGTCAGGGACTTCCCCGAAAAAATGCCAGCATACTCAATGGGAACGTGGAAATTCGATGATATGTACCCAACCAGATTTACTGGGTTTCAAAATGTGGACATTTACACACCATTCTACGTCAAACAAAGGGAGGAACTGTCAAGCAAGTACTATGAACAGTTTGAAGATGGCAAATCACTAGTATTCACCTATCTGAACACAGATAACCCTCTGAACAACGAAAGAGAAACCTATGTACTTGTAGGAGTATGCAAGCTCAAGGAGATAGGCAAGCCTCAGCGATGGGCATTCCAGAATGAAAATAGCCACAAGACTTGGGGAAATCTGGTTTGGAGCAGAAGAATCGCCCAAAGTTATTCGCTCAAAGGCGAAGGATTGAGGATACCATACCAAGAAGTGCTTGAATACGAGCGGAATCATCCCAAAGCAGGCGATTTGGTAGCTCCGATTCTTTTTGAAATCGACAACGGCAAAGAGATAGTTAGAAAATTCAAATACGTGTCTAGAGACTTGACAGACATTGAAGCTGCTTCAATGATACAACAGCTTATCCCGATCGTTAGAAAACTGAAGCAGTACCAGAAGAAATACGGCATCTGCAAGGATGTGGACTGGGATTACAAAGAGAAATGGTTAGGTTCCCTTCTTGCTACCACCTACGCGGAAAGAAGCAAATATCCTGGAATCGTCGCCGTTCTCGACTGTCTACGATTTGACAACGCGATGTTATTTTTCAATGAGGTTCTAAAACCCAAGGAGAATAAGGGTGTTGATATCAAGGAATATGTTCGCAATATGCTTGAAAAAGGCGTTACTCAAAAAGGATATGAGCAAGCGGCCGAGAAAGCAAGGAAATATTGGACCAACAGTTATTCCCTCGAAGAACGAAGTTTCATGCTAAACACCCTGTCCCTCATAGACCTGAGGTCAGCGGTCACCTTCGAAAGCGAAAAAGGAAAACAGACAATCATAGAAAATCAAGCTAAGAAAATACTAGATGAGGATCGAGAGACTCTTGCAGGCATTAAATCCCCCTTTGATAAGCTTGTCAAGAACCCGTACATAATCTGCGAAGAATATACTGCACAGGACCCCGATGACTTCATTACGTTTGATAGAATCGACGCTGCATTCTTTCCAAATGAGGATTACTATAAGCTGGATCCAAATCTGAAAATGGACCCAAATGATCCCAAAAGAGTGCGAGCAAAAATCATTCAAATACTAAAGAGCCAAGAAGGTAACGGCGATTGCTTTCTAAACGTGAAGGAGATACTCGAAATACTTGAAAGAAGTGATGACCTTGCCCAAAGAATAAACATCAATCTGCGCGATCTTAAAGCTGAGAAAGACTTCTACGATGAGAAACTCTATTGGAAGCCTGTTGAAGACCAAATCTACCTGTACCGCAAGGAAATCCATGAAATGGAAGACCTGATAGAAACGAAAATTCGAGTCTTGATTGATGACAAAAGGCACCCATCTCCACATGTTGATTTCACTGAACTTCTAAAAAGACCCGATGATTCGAAATTCTCCCAAAAAGTCTTGAAGCGAATATGGAAAGAAAAGGCTGCAGCCTTAAAAAATGCTTTCGTGAACAAATTCTCTGTAATTACAGGAATCGCCGGTTCTGGCAAAACTACTCTACTTGAGAACCTGACCAAGCTCATTTGCACTACTGAACATGCAGACTTAGAAAAAGACTTCCTTTTTTTGGCCCCGACTGGAAAAGCAGCAATAAGATTATCAGAAGTCGGGAAAAGAGCTTTCACAATCGACTACATACTTACCAAGAATGAGTGGGTCAACCCCTATCTAGAAAACAGCTACCTGGAGACCGGCAAGACTCTGAACTACAAAAACATTGTTATCGATGAAAGCTCGATGATAGATTTAGAAAAAACGGCAGTTTTGTTCAAGGCCATCAACTGGGAAAAGATCGAGCGCCTAATCCTAGTTGGAGACGTAAACCAATTACCACCAATAGGCCTAGGAAAGCCCTTTTTTGACATTATCCAATACTTAAAGAACAACAGTGAACACAAGGATGGCGGATTCGTCAACTATCTGACCATTAACTGCAGGCAAATTCTGAAGAGCAGCGAAGCCGCAAAACTGGCAAGCGTGTTTATGTCATCCGAAGAAGAAGATCCCTTCTGGGAGGAGATTATTCTCAAGATTCTTAACGGCTACAAAAATGGGGACCTCGAAGTCGATTACTGGGAAGATGAACTAGAGCTGCCAGAAATTATAAATAAGAAGATAGCCGAAATTGCAAAGCAGGAATTCACGGATTATCAAGAACTTAAGGAGTATGACTGCTTCAATCGTTTGGTTGGAGCACAAAGAGAAGAAATGAACTCAAAGTTCGGCTCCGAAAATAGGTACTCAGTAGATTTCTTTCAGATAATAACTCCTTATAGACAGGGCTTTTTCGGCACCACGGATCTGAACTACCGTCTCCAGCACAAGTATCATTCACTTCTTTACAGTTACATACCAGGAGTAAAGGCAGCTATCTTTGGCAGAGTTGATGATTTCACCCATTTCGATAGGATAATCCAGACCAAGAACAGGTATAGACAATGGTTCGAATGGGACTTCAGAAACGCTCAGAAAGGATTCGTCGAGTTTCTAGCTAATGGGCAACTAGGCATAAGTAGAATCTACAAGCCCAAAACCGGAGGGACGCGATCCTTGTTGCTGGAATATCGCGGCGAAGAAGACAAACTGCTCAAGGCTGATGCGGCATTTGCCAAGAACAACCTGGAGCTTGCGTATGCGCTCACTGTACACAAGATTCAAGGCAGCCAATTCAATGTTGTGATCTTGATAGTCCCAGAGAAAATCGCGTTAATCAGCAAAGAGCTCATATACACAGCACTGACCCGCCAGCTCGACAAGCTAATAGTGTTGGTTCAGAACTCCGCAAAATATCACCTTTTTCACGCCAAAACCAACTCTTCCATCTTGAACAGAAATTCCTCAATCTTCTTCCATTATGACGTTAGGACTTCATCAGCGGCCATTCGTAAACACCTAATTGACAATCACATACATCGAACCAATCGGCTTGACAAGATCGAACTAGTGACCTCAAAATCTGAAGCGATAATTGCAAACCTGTTGTTAGCTTCAAACGTCGTCTACGAATACGAAAGGTTGTTAGATTGTCCAGATTTTCCCGTAAAACCTGACTTCACTATCATGAATGGCGAAGGAAATCCTGTCTTATACTGGGAGCATCTGGGTATGCTAGGGGAGAAAACCTATGATGAAAAATGGGAAAGAAAGAGGCAGGGATACGAAGAAAATGGCTACACAATAATCACGAAGGACCAGCTGAAGAGAACCAAGGGACACAAACGTGTGTTGACCACAAAAGAGCACGGAGGAGCTATTGATAGTACCGAGATTCAGAAACTGATAGATGAGATAAAGGAGCTGGTGTGTCAAAGATGAGTGCGGCCATTCTCAGGAGCCTTCGCATTAACAGCAAGCGCAAAGCCATGACCTCTCAAGATGGCCCCGACGGCAGCATTGATTCATTGAAGATCGAAAAAGCAGCAAAGGAAAGGATCTTGGCAGCATGTTCTGAGCGTCCTAAACAGCCCCTTCTACTTTCCTCGAATATGCATCTACTATTCTTAAGAAAGTCTCGCGATCTATCTTCACAACGCCTTTGCCTGCTCTCAACATGCCCAAGTTGATGTCAACCCTATTTTGAACAAGTTCGTCTTTGCCTAGGGCAAAGTTCCAAAGCCTGAAGTCTCTCAGCTTGAACCCTGGCACACTCACGTTAGCTTCGTAGACATGCTCCGCCCATATCCAAGGGCCCTCAATAGTAATGGGTTCCGAATCGACTGTGAAGTCGCCCACGAAGCATCCTTTTCCTTTGCCAGAAGGGTTGTGCTTAGATTCTTGGAGTACATAAATGAGGGCCTTATCGCCTTTGCTGATTGGATGAACTATCTCGATCGCCCATTCTCCCATGATTCCATTTCTGAGTGCGTGCCGTATGTTCCATGCACCGAAGATCCAGTAATTCATGAATCTACCACCTAGGGATATCACTTTTAAGTTTTTTATGCTTTGTGCGGGCATTAGTCATATAGCACCTGAATCTGACTGCAACGGTCTTGTAAGCGATAAATATGCTAGAGACGTCTATCATTTTCCAAGTGGCGTGATTGGAATCACGAGGTAGAGCTCTAAGAATGGAAATGATGGAAAGTCGCTATGGAGACGATCCGAGCTTCCGTTGGGGCGCGCGCTAGAACAGTTAAGACATGCCTCATTGTGAAAGCGTGCGTTAGGTGTAGAGTGAGATCTAAGTCGAGAAACTATAGTTGAGGAGTCTTCTCTGGTGGTCACCTGTCTGGAAAAGTTTTTCTGATGAACAAGATGACTAACAGCCTAGAGGTTCGGAAATGAACAAGACAAAGGGCAAGATGCTAATAGTCCAAGTGCGCTTCTTCACAAGCAACCTTAAGAAGAAGGCAGTCTGGGACTCAGGAGCCGTCTATATCCCTAAGCAGACAAGACACGGCATCGATAGCCCCAAGAGCCCTGAAATGTTCAACGGAATGGAAGAGATTGGGGTCAAGATTAAAGCAGCGCTCAGGAAGCAATCTATAGACATAGTACGATATAATAGTAAAAAAACAGAGAGAAAGATATCATAGCACGTCTGCCTGAAATGAAACGTAAAACAAGGGCTTGCGGAGACCCCTCTGCGAGGCAAAGCTCTGCTCCAAACCAGTCAAACCTGCGCAAAGGCATGTTTGGACAGGCATGCATAGTAATGTGGATGGTGAATAAACGAGTCCATAATGGATGATATTATATGAGCGAGATATTTGGATATGGAGAAGACGCTCTCACCTTGTGGGTCTTGAAACGACATGTATCCACTATTCTGAACCATTTCAAAGATTCAAGCTCGCATTCAGACTGCTTGGTTTTCTATCGGCCCAGTTTCGGCAGACACGCTAAGGAGCATGCCTCAGTGTTCGGAGAGTTTGATGCGATTGTAGCATCTCCGCAAAACATCTGTTTGGTGGAGAGCAAATGGGTCAACCTTGTTGAATCCAAAAAAAGATGAAATTGTCATCAGACGAGAACAACTGACGAGACATCAGATCTTCACCTGGTACTTAACACACTGGAAAAAGAAATACTCTAACAAGTGCATAGACTTCATACAGGAGCAACAAAGTGCCTTCAACTTCGGACAAAAGACAATCGCTCCTGCAGACAGTCTACTCGCGAAAAATCTCGAGTTTGTACTAAACAAGTTGCTTGAACGTTGCGAGGCATTCTCATATGAGAATAACGTCAAGAACATTCTCCTCTTTTTCCACAGAGGGAAATCGAGAACTCCCCTCAAAATCAACGAAGCTTTCACACCGATAGCCATTGACTGTGGAAAAGAAGCTCCAAGTAACTTCATCTCACCCTAGAAAGCCTTAGCTGCGCGAGCGCGCCTCTTATTTATTGTTCACGCTGAATATTCGTGGAAGACCCGCGCTTTTACCATGTTCCTGCGCGGTCAGCTCCGTAGATACCACTGCGTCTCTCTGCTTGCCCGGCCTGTTTCTGAAGCTCTTTGAGCCAACATTGCATACAAAATCCATCGTGGGTTTCGATCTCTTTTCTCGTCACTTTTTCACCGCACGAAGGACAACGTTGCTTCCCAGCTTCATCATCTGCCATTCTGTTTGTATTAGTTTTTGACTGTACTCTTGCTATCAATGGATTGACAGCGGGGACAGAAGGCTCAATTATTCGTCTGACGATTACTGCCTCTGCGTAATCTCCATGAATCTTCTGCACCATTACCGTCACTCTTTCTCCTTCTGTTGCGTTTGGAACGAAGCAGACAAAACCATTGATCCTTGCTATACAGTCACCGAAACGGCCCCTTTCCCCTATCGTTACATCATACGTTTCGTTAACATGAACTGGGCAAACTCGGACGGTCTCTCGCGCGCTCGGTGCTATAACATTTGATGTCGAAACTTGCCTTTTAAGAGTTCCGTCTAATTTGAGATAGGCTCTTAAACTTGAAACCCTGTCTAGAGGCAATCTGGTGTTTTTTGCTACTTCATTGTCATTTGCATTTAAATGTTCTCGCAAATAATTGCACACTGCTCCACATTCCCTGAAATCTTGAAAAGAAATCAGAGTTGGCAAGTTTTTCGATCTATCTGCATGAGAAATGTGCGACGGAGGTTCTCTTCTACTTATATTACTTACCATGCCATACGTTCTTGCTTTTGGAATGACATTAATGCTTTTCTCTTTGGTTTCTTGCTCGTAATTAATTTCGATTTCGTACGGAAGACCTCTTTTTCTGAACTCATAACATTTTAGCTTATCAGGTGGACTTAGATCTTCCCATTCGCCACTAGCTCTTAAACTGTCAAAACTCTGATCATCCGTAATTGCAAATTTTTGATAACTGATGGGTAGGAAAATATCCTGTTGCAAGCGTTTTTTGGCCTCTTTAGCTTCTTGAACCAGAGCGTGGTTCATTACCTTCCTTTTCTCATCATAACAACGGTCAACTACTGTCAAGAAATCGTCGTTGTCGCGAAGGAGGGGTGCAGAGACCACCACGCCATTCGTGTTCATGTATTTTTCAAGGGGACCATAGGGGTACTGATAAGAGAGCTTGCCTATATCGCCGATTATTATGAGCTTCTTTTTCGCCCTTGTCATAGCAACGTTTAATCTGCGATAGTCCTTTAGGGCAATGTGCACTTGGGATTCTCTACCCCCAGATGGAGTCCAAGTCAAAACGTAAATCACGACGTCGTTCTCTTTTCCTTGAATTGAATCCACTGTTGATGCTGTAAGGTTCTCATATATTGAGAGTACAGCATCCTTAGCCAAGGAGCCGTAAATTTTGCGAATTGCCCTTCTGATGATTTCGCGCTGCAAACGGTATGGCGTGATTATCCAAATACTTTCAGCAGGAACACCGGCTCTTATCAATTCATGCCTAACCTTGAGCGCGACAGCTGCTTCATAGCGGTTGAAACAAGATGGCTGAACACTTCTTTGCCCTGATTCATCTCTTGAGGGAAACCACTCAACCGGTTTATCATAGGGCCTGTCCTCATAGTTCATAGCAACATAGCAAACTGGATTCTGATTGATCAGTCCCTTTACTTGACCATGTTCAACGTCTTTAGGTAAATCAAGCTTTTTCTCGTAACAGCTCTTCGATGATTGAATTCGATTATCGTAAAATTGCTTTGAAGAAAAACCCATTATGGCCGGATGGCTTCTAAATTGCAGCTCGAGCATAGTAGAACTATCGGGATAGAGCGTTATCAACAACTTGAAGAGACTTTCGCAGTTCCTGCCACAGTTTTGGGCGGAAGAACAAGAGGGAGGCATAACGGTCTTTGCAATAGGTGGAAGTTGCTTGTGATCACCTACTAAAATAAACGACTTAGCTAACAGAACACCGCATAAGGTTAAGGGTATGGTGGCCATTGAACTCTCATCAATTATGACAACATCAAAATAAGGCACATCAAATGACAGCTTCTGGTTCAAAACCAGAACTGAAAGCTTAGACAACGTAGCACCTACAACCTGTGATAAGGAAAGTTTTATCAACTCATCCTGTGTTTTCGGAACAAGGGATTTCAAACTGCTAGTGACCTTTATTTTCGTTCCGAGTCGCACCATTCTGGTAGCAAAATAAGGGAACAGATTCTCCAAAACATTATCTACAGCCACATTCGTATGTGAAGTTATCAGAACTTTCTGACCCTTACCAACGAGCTGTCTAACTATTTCGGTTATCACAGTGGTCTTCCCTGTTCCAGGTGGACCATGTATCAAAAAGAACCCTTTCTCACCACAAGACTGCAAAGCCTTCTTGACTGCCAAAGACTGGCTTTCTACTTCTTCAACGCGTCTGTCATGGAAACTTACCTGGTCACACTTGCTCCCGATCGTATGTAGGCTTTCTTGGTTAGTTATGATATTCATTATCTTTTGGGAATGGGAAGTTGCTCCAGCCTTAAGAGCGGAGAATGCTTGCCTTTGCATCTCAAGTAATTTAATTCCGTCTGCTTCAATAACTTGTACCCTGCCCACAGCGATCGGTTGACCCAAGAGGAGGTAGGGGTTCTTCTCATCAGCGAGCCAAAGGCTGCCATACTGGGAAAAATTCTCCCCACGTATTTCAACCCAAGTTACCTCTTCAAAATAAGACAACTGCGAATCAGGAAGTAAAATCGCATAATAGAAGTCTTCTCTTCTAACGCATCCAGTTACTTGGGCACCAATTCTTCTACGCCTTGCGGCAAAAGAAAACTCTTTTGCAAGCTCATTTGACAAGAACAAGTCAGCTTGCTGCATCAAATCACACGAAACCAAGAATGCACCCTTGAACTAATGTTAGCGCGCGCTGCTTTAACATTTGTGGAATTAGCTTGTAGAAGAAGGATCAAGTTGAAGAGCTATTTACCAACGTAGGCTTCCGTTCATTGGTTTGCCAAAGGCAATGATGGACCCAAGCCTATTTCTGATCTGTAAGCCAACCTAGTAGTTAGCTTATGAAAAATTTATACAATCAAATGAACAAACATGTTCGCATGGTTTGATGGTGTCCATGACACGATTCGAAGAAGCTACCGAGGCATTGCGGAAGATCAATCAAGACATAGCGCATCTCAGAAAAGCAAAAACCTTGAGAAATTATCTGAAAGGCGTAATTGTTGGTTTTTTCATTTATAGGAATGTTGAGAAGGAAATTGCCCTAAATCAAGAAAAAAGAGAGCACCTGCTTAGAAGTATAGAGCCCATTGTCAATGAACATTTGGACGCTCTAAATGGAAAAATCGCTATTATCAAAAAATCTAATATTTGCTTGTCCAAACAGGATGAAAAACAGATTCTCAACGTTCTTAAGAATACCGAGATTGAACTCAACTATCTTAAATCAGAATGTGTTCTGGAAGAAAAAAGGTTATCATTAGCATTAGCTCAGATAGAGAAACTTGCTGATTTTATAACCAGCTATAACACTGAATTTGAGAGAAAAAAGGCAAGGCAAAATCTATTCAAAATCAAAGGCGACATCTTACGGGCAGAAAGTGAATTCAAATCAAAATGCAATAGTGACCTGTATTTTTCAAAGAAAGAATTGTGCGATTGGAAGAAGAGATTTCTCCCGCTAATTCAACCTATAGAAGAGGCAATAAAGAAAGGCGCAATGGACGTAGATTTCAGAAGAGCCATTGAAGCAACCCTCAGTTATTACCAAAGTGGTGAACGATTAATAGAAAAACGCAATGTTGAATTTATAGAGCAAGAAATGACTCGATTTAGTGAGCTGTTTGAAAGCCTTGAATCCTACCCCCTAACCAGCGAACAACGAAGAGCGGTGGTGATAGATGAAGCAAGCAACTTGGTTGTAGCTGGTGCAGGTTCAGGCAAAACATCGACCATCGTCGCAAAAGTATGTTACTTAATCAAAAAGGGACTCGCAGCTCCAGAGTCTGTCTTGTTGATAGCTTTCAATAGAGACGTCGCGTTGGAAATGGACAAGCGCATCTTCAGGGAACTCGGATTGAAACTTAAGGTAAAGACTTTCCATAGCCTAGGATTAGAAATCATAGCCGAATACGCAAAAGAAAAGCCATCAATCTCGGAACTCGTGGCAGATAGAGTTAAGCTTCCTAAAAAGATTCTTGAGTTCATCGAAAAAAGAATGGATGATGAGGACTTTGCAAAAACTGTTACTGAGTACTTCCTGTATTATTTCTCGCCTTACAAGAGCATATTCGAATTCAATTCCTACGGCGAATATGTTGACTATTTGAGAAGATATGAAATCCGCTCTCTAAAAGGTGATTTGGTAAAAAGCTTCGAAGAATGCGACATAGCTAATTTCCTCTACATTAATGGCGTTGAATACGTTTATGAAAAAGCCTATGAAATCAAGACCGCGGATACTAAACATAGACAGTATAAACCAGATTTCTTTCTTCCGGAGCATGGATTATATATAGAGCATTTTGGCATCGACCGCAACGGTAAGACTGCATCCTACATCTCGCAAGAAGAATACTGCAACCAAATGAAATGGAAAAGAGATATGCACAACGAAAATAGGACAACACTAATTGAAACGTACAGCTACGAGAAACAAGAAGGAACACTACTGAGTAATCTTGAAAAGAAACTACTCGAGCGAGGCGTAGTTTTCAAACCAATATCAAGCCAACACGTTTTTGATGATCTTAATGAACTAGGCAGAGTAAGCCCTTTTGCGTTGCTATTATCCACTTTCTTAAACTTATATAAATCGAGTGATAAGACCCTACGGGAAATAGGAAGAAGCGTCGATAAGAAAGACAACAGAACCAAAATGTTTCTAGAGATATTCTCTAAGGTCTATGAAGACTACACAGCTTATCTTAAGTCGAACAACGAGATCGACTTCAACGACATGATAAACGAGGCCACAAGTTTAGTCAAACAGGGAAAATACACCTCTAGGTTCACGTATATACTAGTTGACGAATTCCAAGATATTTCCCAAAGCAGGTGCAGATTTCTAAAAGCCTTACTCAACCAAGACGGGAGTAAACTATTCTGCGTTGGCGATGACTGGCAATCAATCTACCGCTTTACGGGCAGTGATATTTCCGTAATGCTTGACTTCGAAAAAACCTTTGGGTTCAGCCAAAAAAGCTTCTTGCAAGAAACCTTTAGATTTGGCGAAAAACTATGCGATTTCTCGACTAAATTTATCCTAAAAAACCCAAACCAAATCAAAAAACAAGTCACGAGCAAGAGAATGGAGACTAAACCAGCAGTTACAATCATCGACAGCCCAGAAGAGGATACCCTCGAAAAGATCTTAGCTAGAATAGATCAAAGCAAGAAAGGCAAAGAAACCATTTTCATAATTGGCCGATACAACTTCCTCGAACCACAAAACCTTGGGCAAATGGCCAAAACTTACCCCGGTTTATCAATAGAATACGTAACGGCTCACAGTTCTAAAGGTCTTGAAGCAGACCATGTAATATTATTAGGCTTGACAAGCGGGGAATATGGTTTTCCAAGCCAAATAGCGGATGATCCTATCCTAGGCCTTGTGCTCGAAAAAGAGGATGTTTTCCCAAATGCCGAAGAAAGAAGGTTATTTTACGTTGCCATAACAAGAGCCAAGAAACGCGTCTATCTTTGCACAGACGAGCGACGCCGAACCTCAGAATTTGTCACTGAAATTCTGCAAGAAGGTTATGAGACAGAAACGAGCCAAGATCATTGCGAAACGCGACTTTGTCCAGTCTGCAAAACTGGACAACTGGTGCAACGCCAAGGAAAATTCGGTACATTCCACTCCTGCAGCAACTACCCTTACTGCGAATACACGCCCAAAGAATGCCCAAAATGCTTCATGGGATTTCTGTTCAGAGACGAAACAGCATACAAATGCTCGAAAAATGATTGTTCATTTGCCGCGCACATCTGTCCCCTCTGTAATGATGGATACTTGGTCTTACGAACAAGTAGACACGGACAATTCTATGGATGCAGCAACTATCCAAAATGCAATTATGTACTGCGCTAGGTAACGTGAAAGGGAGGAACAGCGAATGTATGGAAGCGCGAAATATAGCTACAGTAGTGCAGCATGATTTTTCGGATACATGAAGAAAGTGAATTTTTTAGCGCGCTAAAACCGATATCTTTGATCGAGTTGTGGACGAAGCGCGCGCCAGTGATTCTTGATTCATAAACCCTTAGAACTTCTAGCTGAATTCTAGAGTTCAGGCTAGAATATGACGAAAGACAAGGAAGAGATGCATCATTGCTCGATCTGCGGACGAGAGATCAGTGAAGAAGACTATGAAGCTTATGATGGCATGTGCTGGGAATGCTGGGACGGCCAGTTGACAGAAGAATCTCTTGACATGTTGGGTGACTTCATGTGAGCGAAGAAGAATACAAGTGTCAAAGGTGTGGTCGAAAAATCAGCCAGGAAGAATACGAGACTTATGACGGAGTGTGCCCCGAATGCTACGAAATAGAAATAGACGAACTCGACTATGAAGACGAAGACTACTAAACCTAACGTAGCACAAGCTTTTGCCTATGAATTTGAAAGCGCGCATTTAGGGTTTATGGCATTGCCAAACTTGTCTGTCGCTTTCACAATGCGTCTCCTTCTGACTGAGCGAGAACACTGGCTACGGATAATTACTCTGAGCTTTTCATTAGTGATCCTGATTCGGCGATTTTTGTGCAAACTGTCTTTTCATTCTCTCCTTCGACAGGTCCTGCTTTCAGATATTCCACGACAGCCTTAATACTATTGCCGATACTAGCTTCTCCGTCATCCGTCTTGTCGGAAATAGTGTTCGCCTTCAAGTTGGATGAGTAATACCAGAAGATATTCCTTGCGAGCGCCCAGAAATCGACGCTTCCGAATAGAAACATCCTCTATTGGAGCGCGTGTACATCAATGTATACGTTCGCTATGAATTTCTGTAATCTGTGCCTTCCAATTCCTAAACATGAGTTGAGAAGTTTAATGGCACCTTCCCACTCATAGAAGGTTGTAGGTCCCTTCACCTCAACATCGTTAAGGAAATAAGCACATACTAAGTATGCAGGTAATTCATTTTTTCTTAGCAAGTAAAGATGGGCTAAGCGATTTGTGTACTGATAGAAACTCTCAGACCAGGCTGCGTCAACTCTAGAATTCAGATAACGTCCAGTTTCCTCAAGGCTCTCTTGTATCTTTTTCATTGACGCTTCATCCTGAGCCTTCGATTTTGAAATCAATTCTGAAATGTGTGATTTTGCTTCAACCAAAAGCAACTTTCCACCAGAGCTTTTCCCCAAGGCATCCCACTGAGGCCCTCTTTCAGGCCAAAACTGTGCCAGAGGCATTTTATCTAGCTTGACTCTGAGCAGGTTCAGGAAAGCTTGATCCCGATATTCCGCGTAGTTATCTCTTTTCAAAGGTGAAAGCCATTGAATATCCTCATTAACTGAGAAACTCAATGTACTCCAAATCTGCGAGTTAAGAATCTCCGGCCTATCATTGACCAGTTTCTGAATCCATTTTTGACTTCCTTTCCTCGCTTGAGGTTGAGGGAATCGCGCCATTTCAGCTCAGTCCTAATGTTGGTCAACCCACGTTATTTGTTTTTCCAAAATTCAAATCTTGCGTGATCCAAAGGATTGAATCGTACGCCTTCAAGTCAACTAGAATAGCGCGCCGAAACTATTCCCAAAAAAGAGGGGAGATGCGGGAGACGTCTCCACTCGGGTAATTCGCTCATTTACCTGAGGCTCGCGCGCTTGCAGCAAGGGTTATCGATGCATTACCCAGTAGTATAAATCTATGAACTGTCCATAAGGAACAACGGAGTCGGTTCCATATTCTTCCAAAGATACTCTCTTCAAAAGACCTATGACTTCGGGTTGTTGCTTCAGATCTTCTTGAAATTTCGACATGGTTTCTTCCCACTGTTCAAAAGTCCAATAGTCGTTCGTCAAATCAAAAGTTGTATTGTCAAATCGCGGCATACGCCCCCTCACCACAGAATCGAAGGCAAGCGTCTGTCCCCACAAGAACATCAAGGGTTTTGTTGTCGCCATAGCCAAATAGTACCCGCCTTCGTTCTTTTCAAAAGCTTTGACGCTGCCAAGTTCGTGCCAAATGAACTCTAAAGGTTCATTTGGTATATTCGATGATCGATCGATATAAGTTACTGAAACAAGCGAAAAGTCGCACCTCAAACCTCAACAGAATTGTGAGGTTTGTTGAGGTATCTCCGGCGCGTCTGTCTTGCACGAGTGCGCCGCACAATTAGCAATTGCCAAGGACTCCCAATTCCTGCAGCCGACTTAAGGCGCTATCGATTTCTTGATCCGTGAAATATGGTTTTTTCGACTTCAGGAATGCGATTACTTCTTCTTTCTTCAATCCCAGAGGTTTAGCACGGTCAACGAGAAAATGCAGAGAAACTAATAATTCCAATTGGTCAGTCGAACAAACGTCATTTCCTAAGAATGCCTTGAGCCGATCAATCTTACTCAAGTCTTCGGAAGAAAGAACTTTGGGATCTGCGGATGCCGTTTGACGACCTTCGACAACGTCAAAAACGATTCTCGTCACTTCTGGACTATAGGGACCATGCAGGTACCAACTGTATGAGAACCCAAATCTCATATCGAAAACCTTGTCCAATAGATACACCAGTTTTTGCACTCTCTTTCTTTCTGAAAAAGTGGCCATCGTGGGACTAATGCCCAATACGCAAAGACTCGCGAACAGTCTAGAGAGTTGATTCATTCAGCAACCAACTTCCTCAAAGAATTCTTCATTTCCTCAAACGAATTTCTGCCCTTTTCCGTGATCTCATAGGAAGTTCTAGGCTTACGACCAACTATTTCCTTATGACAACGAATATATCCGGAGCTCTCCAACGCTCTCAAATGACTTGCTAGATTACCGTCTGTGATATCAGGAATTGAGTTTCTTAGCTCTCTATATTCCACATTACCATGGAATGTCAATGTTTGCATGATTATCAGTCGAAATGGATGAAACAACATAGTCGGAGTTTTCATCAAGTCAAGATAGTCTTCACGAACAAAATCTTCAAATCCATTTTTTCTAAGAGTCTCGTACGCCAATTTCACCAACCCTCGCCCTATTCTCCCAACACTAACGTGTTAGCGCGCGCTATTACAATAGAAGGCTTTTTCCACGTTTATACGCTTTGTGTTGGCGAGTAGGATAAAACAGCGAGTTCAAGCCCGAGCAGTACGCTTTCTATACAAAAGTACATGCAGCAGCAAAGCTTAAAAGGCCAGCAAGCTGCTATACTGAGTATTGAAACCGGAACAACATCATAAGAGGAGTAACGATGGGATCACATTTCGAGTATGGACACCGAAAAGAAAGAGAGGTCGCGGCAAGACTCCGGACAGAGGGTTACAGCACTAGACTCTCACCAGGCAGTAGAGGCCCATCAGACATCGTCGCCACGAAGGGAAGAAAAAAATGGGCGATTCAAGTCAAAGCGTCACGAGCCTCAAACCCATCAACAATTTCGTCCGAAGGAAAAAGAAGACTGAAAATTCAAGCTCAGAAAATCAGTGCCACCCCAGTTCTGGCTCGCGTGAACAGAGGGAAAGTGCGTTACTACTCAGTCAGAACAGGCCAAAGATTGAAAGTCACATAGATAAAGTGGAGGAGGTGGCAGGACAATGGCAGCAAAATTCAGTTTTTGGGCGTATGGCATTCTCGCCGTAGCGGCCCTTGCGTTGGTTTTGTACACCTCATCAAGTCTAGGAGGGCACCCAGATGTCGGCGGACCACTCCTCAATCTAGCAGGAATAATCGTCGGCGCGTTCATAGTCTACATGTTCGCAAAATTAATACTGAGACACTGATTCAGGAGCCCCTGAACTTGACTTCGGCCCATCACAGGGCCCACAGGACAGCCTCATCAGGAGGAGCATAAATGGGATATACAGACGAGGAGCTCTCATACATCTACGACAAGAACAACGGCTATTGCTGGCACTGCCGGAAGAAGCTTGCCTTCACGAATTATGGTCGCTATGGAAGGAAGGGAGCATGGGAAGTAGACCACAGTAACCCAATATCGAAGGGCGGAACAGACTACTTCAGAAACCTTGTTCCCGCGTGTGTTGAATGTAATCGAAGCAAGGGTGACAGTAGAAGGTTCAGCTAGAAAAAGCTGGCTAAGCAGCTTCCTTTCTCTTCGTGTCCAGAATCTCAGCGACTAGCTTTCTTTCCCTGTGAGCTCTTGCGTCTTTAACAATTCTGATGAGATCTCTGTCCAAATCCTTCAGAAAAGCGTACTCATGGGTGACCTTCTCAAGAACGGCCTCCTTCGATGGCAAGTCTCCCTTCCTTACAAGCCGCTCAAGATCAGCCCAGTCATAATCTTCAGTAGATATCTTGTGGAGAAAGCGTTCTGGGACGAAGGATTCCCTGGCATTCCAGCACTTAACGACCACAAGCTTCTTCACCAAATCCCTAT
>Ga0315294_10000974_pt1 | contig 31099 bp, 20 predicted proteins | sample YL17G13_40_MG_FD_203626 | JGI IMG/M metagenome (GOLD analysis project Ga0315294, IMG submission 203626) | Sediment microbial communities from Yellowstone Lake, YNP, Wyoming, USA - YL17G13_40 | ecosystem: Environmental > Aquatic > Freshwater > Lake > Sediment | place: USA: Wyoming | collected...
GCGCAGGAGTCGCCGACCCTGCGCCGGTTCGAGATCAAGACGCGGCAGGCGGGAGTCCGGGCCGTGATCCTCTACGGAGACGGGTTCCGGGCTTCCCAGGACCGCGGACCGGGATTTCGGCTCACCGACCGCGAACTCGGCGTCGTCAACCCGTGGTGGAAACGCCTCGGAGTCGTATACCGGCACGAGGGCTGGACGGGGTACGCCCCGGCGAGGGGTCGTAACCGCTAAGGTTCACGGGGCGGCCTCTGGCAGACCTTGCCGCCGGAGCGGCGGTAGAATGGTTCCCGTGTCAGCAAGCCGTTCCCCGCGCACCGTCACGATCCTGGGCTCCACGGGATCGATCGGCCGTTCGACGATCGAGGTGATCCGCCGACTCCCGGGATTCCGGATCGTGGGGCTGGCGGCGCACCGGGATGTCGTGGCGCTCGAGCGCCAGATCCGGGAGGTCCGTCCGAAGTTCGCGGCCGTCTGCGACGAGGCCGCGGCCCGCGACCTCAAGCGCCGGGTCGGCCGGCGCGTCGAGGTGCTGGCCGGGCCCCGGGGTGTCGTCGAGGCCGCGGGGCGCCCGGAGGCGGGAATAGTGGTCTCCGGCATGGTCGGGAGCGCGGGGCTGGCTCCGACCTTCGAGGCGGTCCGGCGCGGCAAGCGGGTCGCGCTCGCGAACAAGGAGACGCTCGTGGTCGGGGGGGAGCTGGTCACGCGGGAGGCGGCGCGCACGGGAGCCGAGCTGGTGCCGGTGGACAGCGAACACAGCGCGATCTTCCAGTGCCTCGCGGGCCGGGGCGCCGCCGCGGTCCGCCGGCTCGTGCTCACGGGGTCGGGCGGGCCGTTCCGGACCCGCCGGTCGCTGAAGGGGGTGACCGTGCGGCAGGCGCTGCGCCACCCGACCTGGTCCATGGGGAAGAAAGTCACGATCGATTCCGCGACATTGATGAACAAAGGCCTGGAGATCATCGAAGCGCACTGGCTCTTTGGCCTCGCCGTGGACTCGATCGACGTCCTTATCCATCCGCAGTCGATCGTCCATTCGCTCGTCGAGTTCGTGGACGGGTCCGTGCTGGCCCAGCTCGGTATTCCTGACATGCGGCTGCCGATCCAGGTCGCCCTGACCTGGCCGGAGCGGGCGGCCGTGGCGCGCGAGAGGCTGGATCTCTCGCGGACCGGCACGCTCACCTTCGAGCCGCCCGACGAGCGCCGGTTCCCGTGCCTCGCCCACGCCCGGGCGGCGGTCAAGGCGGGGGGTGCGGCTCCGATCGTGCTCAACGCGGCGAACGAGGTGGCGGTGGAGGCGTTCCTGTCCGGCCGGATCCCGTTCCGGGCCATCCCGGCCGTGATCGGCGGGGCACTGTCGACTCTGCGGCCGAGGAAGCCCGGCAGTGTCGAGGGGATCCTCGAGATCGATCGTGAGGCGCGCGTCGTGGCCGCGGGGCTGACCGCGCGGGCGGCCGCATGACCGCCGTGCGCATCCTCGAGCTCGTGATCGGGATTGGGGTCGCGATCGTGCTCCATGAGTTCGGCCACTTCCTCGCCGCCCGGTGGGTGAGGATACGGGTGCTCAAGTTCTCGATCGGGTTCCCGCCCCGTCTCTTCGGTTTCAAGTTCGGCCACACGGAATACGTCGTGCAGGCGACGCCGCTCGGCGGCTACGTGAAGCTCTCGGGCGAGGAATGGGGTGAGACGGGCCGGCTCAAGCCCTACGATCTCATGGCAAAGCCGTGGTACGCCCGGATCGGCGTGTATGCGGCGGGAGTGGCGATGAACCTCCTCCTCGCATGGGTCCTCTTCCTGGGAGTGTACGCCCACGGGATCGAGATCGGGACGCATCCACCCGTCACCGGGGAGGTGACCCGGGGGGGGCCGGCGTGGGCCGCGGGCATCCGGCCCGGAGACCGGATCGAGTCCGTGAACGGGGCAACCGTCGCCAACTGGTACGAGATCTACACCGAGATCGACCGGGCGGGCGAGGGCAAGAAGGTCGCCATCAGACTGCATCGGGAGACCGGCCCGGTTACGGTGCACCTCCGGGTCGTCTCCGAGCTCGGGTTCCAGCCGCGCATCGACCCGGTCGTCGGCAGTGTCGTGCCCATGCATCAGGCAGAGAAGGCGGGATTCAAGGCGGGGGACCGAGTGGTTTCCGTCGGTGGGCATCCCGTCCGGAGCTGGATGGACCTGTCCTCCCTGCTGTCGCAGGCGCCCGAGAAGCCGCTCCGGGTCGAGGTCCGGCGCGACGGGAAGACTCTGGAGCTGGTCGTGACGCCGCGCCGGGACGAGGTCGCGAAGCGGTCGTTCATCGGCATTTCGGCGCCGACCCCGCTCATGGTCATGAGGCGGTTCACGCCGGGCGAGTGCTTCAAGCTGGCCAGCCTGGAGGCCTACTTCACGGCGCGCGAGATCCCGCGGTCGATCTGGCGGGTGGTGGTGGGCCAGCAGAGGCTCAAGGACGTGCTGGGCGGCCCGGTCATGATCGTCAGGCTGGGCATGGCCAAGGCTGAGCAGGGCATGATCGACTTCCTGCACTTCCTCGGGGTGCTCAACATCTCCCTCGTGGTCGTGAACCTCCTGCCGATCCCGGCCGTGGACGGTGGAATGATCGTGCTGGCGTTCCTCGAGGGACTCCGGCGGCGGCGGTTCTCGATGGCCGTCTATGCGCGGCTCCAGCAGATCGGGGTTGCCCTCCTGCTGGCCCTGATCGCATTCACCCTCTTCAACGATCTGGCCCGATGAGGCTTTCGAAGCTCGCTTTCCAGACCCTGCGCGAGGCCCCCAAGGAGGCCGACACCGTCAGCCACAAGCTCATGGTGCGGGCATCGGTCATCCGGCAGGTGGCGGCCGGCGTCTACGAGTGGCTCCCGTTCGGCTGGCGGGCGGTGCTCAAGACGGCCGCGATCGTCCGCGAGGAGATGGACCGTGCGGGCGCGCAGGAAGTCCTCCTGCCCCAGCTTTCGCCCCGCGAGCTCTGGGAAGAGAGCGGCCGGTGGAAGGCGTACGGGAAGGAGCTCATGCGTCTGAAGGACCGGCACGACCGCGATTTCGCTCTGGGGCCCACGCATGAAGAAGTGATCACGGACCTCGCCCGCGCCATTCTCCGAAGCTACCGGCGCCTCCCCGCGACGCTCTACCAGATACAGACCAAGTTCCGGGACGACATCAGGCCCCGGTTTGGCGTGATGCGGGCGCGTGAGTTCACGATGAAAGATGCGTATTCCTTCGACGCGGACGACGCGGCGTCGGAGCGCTCCTACGAAGCCATGCGGGTCGCCTACAACCGCATCTTCACCCGGATCGGGTTCAACTATCGGATGGTGGATGCCGACTCCGGTTCGATCGGCGGGTCGTTCTCCCAGGAGTTCATGGTCCTCGCGGACACGGGGGAGAACCTCATCGCCGTTTGCACGGCGTGCGATTACGCGGCGAACATGGAGAAGGCGGAGTCAGCCCCGCTCCCGCCGCCGGCGGTGGAGGCGGGGGCCGCCCCCGAAGCGGTCCCCACGCCGGGAACGAAGTCGTGCTCGGCGGTCGCGAAACTCCTCGGCCGTCCGATCCGCGATGTCGCCAAGCTCATGTTCTATCAGGCCGGCGACGAGCTGGTCGGGGCTATGGTGCGCGGCGACCACGAGATCAACGAGATCAAGCTCGCGCGCCTGCTGGTCGTGGACGAGGTCGTGCTGGCCAGGGCCGACGCGATCGTGGCGAAGACGGGCCTGCCCATCGGGTATATGGGGCCGGTCGGCCTGCCGGACATCCGGGTCGTCGCGGACCGGGATCTGGCCGCGATGCCGGCCATCGTGACCGGCGCGAACCGGCCCGACGAGCACCTCGTCAACGTGCGCCCCGGCCGCGACTTCACGCCTGCACTCACGTCGCCGATCCGCAACGTCTGCGTCGGCGATCCCTGTGCGCGGTGCGGCGCTCCCCTCAAACTCATCCGTGGCATCGAGGTCGGCCACATCTTCAAGTTGGGGCTTAAGTACAGCAAGTCCATGCACGCCGTGTTCCTCGACGAGGGCGGGAAGGAACAGCTCATGGTCATGGGGTGCTACGGCATCGGCGTGACCCGGATCGTGGCGGCCGCCATCGAGCAGAACCACGACGACCGCGGGATCATCTGGCCGCTTTCGATCGCGCCGTACCGGGCCATCGTCGTGCCGCTCGGGGTAGAACCAGAGCTTGTGGCTGCGGCCGAGAAGCTCTACGCGGACCTCGACGTGGCGGGGGTGGAGGTGCTCTTCGACGACCGCTCCGAGGCCCCGGGGGTCAAGTTCGCAGACGCGGACCTCCTCGGGGTGCCGATCCAGCTCATCGTGGGCAAGACGTTCAAGGCGCGCGGCATGATCGAGATGCGCCGGCGGGGGACGAAGGAGGGGGTCGAGGTCGCGCCGCAGGACGCGGTGGCGCAGGTCAGGGACCTGAGCTGATCGGCCGTCAGGCCGGAGCGCCGCCCTTCCGCTTCACGATCGCCTCGAGTTCGGTCCTCAGCTTACCCAGCACCTCGGCGTAGGTGAAGCTCCCGAGTTTCTCGGGGCCGCGCTTGAGGTTCACGTGCGTCGGTCCGCACCACAGGCCAAGATCCGCGTCGTCGGTCTCGCCCGGGCCGTTCACCCGGCAGCCCATGACCGCGATCGTGATGTCCGAGTCCCCGGCGAACTGCGCCATTTCGACGACGCGTTCCGCGAGCTTCACGAACTCCTCGTTCTCGACCCGCGAGCACGAGGGGCACGAGATGATGTTCAGCCCCCGGATCCGGAATCCCTTCGAGGTGAGCCGGCCGGCCTTGACGTCGGCCAGGATCTTCAGCCCTTCGGCGACTTCCTCGGTCTTCCGGTCGCGGGGGAGAGTGAGCGAGACCCGGAGGGTGTCCCCGATGCCTTCGGTCAGGAGGGGTTCGAACGCCATCCGGGTCTTGACCACGCCCCCCGGGGGAAGGCCCGCCTCGGTCACCCCAAGGTGGATGGGGACGTCGGGTCTCGCCTGAGTGAATGCCCGGTTGGCCTCGACCACCTTGCGGGGGTCCGAGTCCTTGATCGACACGACGTACCGGTCGAACTTGAGTCCGTCCAGCAGGTCGCAGTGCGCGAGCGCGCTTTCCACCGTGGCGGCGACGGAGTCGTGCGGGTGCCTGACGGTCACTTCGGGGTCCACGGACCCGCAGTTGACCCCGATCCGGATCGCGCAGTCGTGATCGCGGGCAGACGAGACTATTCGGGCGACCTTTTCGCGGGCCGGGGTGCCCTTCTCGTGGTGGTGCAGGTGGCCGGGGTTGTACCGGATCTTGTCGACATGGGGGGCGACCTTGGCCGCCAGCCACCAGCTTTCCTGCAGGTCCACGGACAGGTTCACGGCCCCCTTGGTCTGCTCCCGGATCTCGGCCAGCGCTTCGGCTTCCGCGTCGCTGTCCACGGCGATCCGGACCACCCCGGCGCCCGCTGCCGCCAGCACCCGGGCCTGCGCGACTGTCGCGTCGACGTCGCGGGTGTGGGTAGCGGACATGCTCTGCACGGCGACAGGGAGCCCGCCGCCGATCCGGATAGAGCCGATTCGTACCAGCCGCGTCTTCAGGGACATGTGGATCCGGTTGATTGTCTCATGGGCGGGAGGCCGGCTCAGTGCCGGCGGAACAGCCACCAGCAGGCGAGGGTGACAGCCGTGCAGGCCGCCTCCGCGGCGACGAGCGCGGCGGCCGCCCCCGCCGCGCCATGCCGGGGAACCAGGAGGGCGAGCCCGGCGGCGTGGACGGCAAGATGGACTGTGGCCACCACCGCTGCCGCGATGGTGTGTCCCCGGACGACGAGCCAGTTCGTCAGCATCGCGCTCACGGTCATGAGCGGGATCGCCCACAGCAGGAGCGAGACGAGCGGCTGGGCGGACACGTACGCGGGCCCGAGGAGCGTGCCCGTGATCCAGCCGGCCACCGCGGGGCGAGTGGCGATCCAGGAGGCGATCACGGACGCCGGGAGGAGTCCGGCCAGGGGCTTCCAGGGATTCCGGGACCGCGGGCCGCGGGCGAACGATGGGAACAGGGCAACCGCGGCGATCATGGGGAAGAACCGGATGGCGTCCAGGAGACGGTGGGAGACGGCGTAGTAGCCGGCATCGGTGGTGCCCGCCAATCCGAACAACGGCAGGGAGAGCATGCCGAGCCGCCAGGAGCCCGTAAGCGCGAGGACCGCGAGGGCGAGGGGAGCGGACCCCGCGAGGTGCGTCGTCAGGGCCCCCGGCCGCCGGTGGCGTTCGGGCCGGGGCGCGGTCGCGTGAACCCAGGCCCAGGTCGCCGCGAGGGCGGCCGCGTGGGCCGCGAGCTGGGATGCCGCGAATCCCGCGAGCCCCGCGCCCAGCGCGAGCGCGGACAGCCCGAATACGCACGCAACGACGCTGTCTCCGCCGAGGATGGCGGCCTCGCTGATCACGCGGCCCAGGCCGCGCAGGTAGAATCCCAGGAACTCGACGTACGAGAGGCACAGGAGGGCGAGCAGGAGGAGCCAGGTCAGGGCCGGGGGCAGGCCCGATACCCGGCCGGCGAGAAGACCCCATCCGGCGACGACGGCGAAGGCGAGGAGATGCTTGAGCCGCAGGGCGGGCGCCAGGAACTCCGCCCCCCGGCGGGGATCACCGGCTACCCGGCGGGCAAGATTCTGGTGCCCCCCGAGGTCCGTTGCCAGAGCGAGCACTTGCGAGATGCTGAACGCCGTCCAGTAGATTCCCCAGGCGGTCGGACCGAGCCAGCGGGCGCCGACTACGGACAGTGCGACATTGAAGAGGCGCCCGGCACCCTCAACGGACCAGCGGGCCGAGACCAGGTGCAGGGCGGAGCGGGACGCGGAAGTCTGCGTGGGTACTACGCTTTGCCGTCTATGGTGCCGACGGCGATCGCGAGTTTGGCCCGATCTTCGATCCGCTCGATGCGGCCGTCACGGATCCAGACGATGCGGTCGGATGCGTCCAGCATCTTCATGTCGTGCGTCGCCGAGATCACGGTGACGCCATGCTCGGTCTGGAGCGCCTTGAGCAGGGAGATGATCTCCTTGCCCGTGGTCAGGTCGAGGTTGCCCGTGGGCTCGTCGGCGAGAATGATGGCCGGATCATTGGCCATCGCGCGGGCGATGGCGACCCGCTGCTGCTGGCCGCCCGAGAGCTCCGAGGGCTTGTGGAAGAGACGCTCTCCCAGCCCGACGCGCTTGAGCAGGGCGGCCGCCTTGTCGTGGGATTCATCGTTGTTCATCCCGGCGAAAACCATGGGGAGCTTCACGTTTTCGAGGGCGGACATGACGGGGATGAGGTTGAACGTCTGGAAGATGTAGCCGATCAGCCGGCAGCGGAGCCATGCGAGCTCGTAGGCATCGAGCTGGGCGACATCGATGTCGTTGATCAACACCTGGCCGGCGGAGGGCTTGTCCAGCCCGCCGATCATGTTGAAGAGCGTCGACTTGCCGGACCCGGAGGGGCCCATGATGGAAACGTACTCGCCCGCCGATACGTCCAGATCCACGCCCCGAAGCGCTTCGACGACTTCGCTCCCGAGCTTGTAGACTCGGGTGACCCCGATGGTTCGAACGGTTGTTGCACCCACTAGGACAATGATTCTATCGCACCTGGGTGGCGGGGAAGCATGTTATATTAGGGTCAAGATGCTGGTCGGGAGCGCCAGGCGATGCTGTTTCCGGACGGGTGCGGTCGTTGCACTGGTGGCCTTGTGCATTGCCTCATCAGGTTTTTGCGCGCCGGCCAAACCCGCTCCTCCTTCCGCCACTCCCTTCACTCCGGCCAAGCCGTCCAAGCCGCGGAAGCCCTGGTTTTCGTTCGGCACCGGCGGCTGGGTGCCGGGCAAGATCGGCGTGCTCGAGATCAACGGTGCCATCGAAGACCCCCGGTGGATCATCAGCCAGATCCACTCGCTAGACACGAACCTGCTGGTCCGGGCATTGGTCCTGCGTATCGACAGCCCGGGCGGCGATGTCGGCGCCGTGCAGGAGATCGTGGAAGAGCTCAAGAAGTTCCGGGACAAGGGGCGCGTCAGGCGGCCGATCGTCGCGTCTTTCGCGGGCGTGGCGGCCTCCGGCGGATACTACGTCGCGTGCCCGGCGGACGTGATCATCAGCAACCCCGGCACGCTTACGGGTTCGATCGGGGTGATTCTCGAGTTTCCCGTGGGGGAGGAACTGCTCAAGAAGATCGGGATCGAATACGTGGTCATCAAGAGCGGCCGGTACAAGGACAGCGGCAACTTCGCGAGGAAGATGACGCCCGAGGAGCGCGAGATCATGCAGGAGACCGTCGAGGACGTCTACGAGCAGTTCCTCGACGAGGTGTGGGAAGGACGGGGCCGCCAGTTGAAGGAGGCCGTGGCGCGCGAAACGGGGAAGGACTTCAAGAAGGTGCGCGACGGCGAGGCGAAGGCGTGGTTGCGCGGGCTCGCGGACGGCCGCGTGCTGTCGGGGCGACTCGCCTACGACGACGGGCTCGTGGACGAGTTGGGGGGATACGAGGACGCGCTCGAGCGGGCCGCACGGCTCGCGGGTCTGCGCGGCCGTCCCGGGACCGTGTCGCCGCCGCGGCGCCGCCGTGAGCGGTCCTGGATGGACTACTTGGGGGGGATGCTGGGCCTGCCCGATCCGTCGGCGGTCAGCCGTAACTCGTCCCGGGCGGCCCTGAAGTTCCTGCTGCGCTGAACACCATGGCGCGCGCCCGGTTCCCGGGTTCCTGGGTCGCCGTGGTGGCAGGAGCCTGCCTGTGGGCGGGATCCGTGGGCGCTTCGGGGGTCTGGAACCAGCGGGACGGGTATTACCTCGACGAACTGGATGATACGGGCGGACTCGAGCTCATTCAGGCCGTGTCGGTGGATGCGTCCACGGCGGACACCTCGATCGGGGTGACGCCCAACTGGATATGGGCCCAGCCGGGGCCCAGCGGAACCTACCTCACCGACACCCGGTTCACGGGTACCGGGGCCACCACCTTCGTCCAGGTGGCAACGGCCACTCCCTACGGCGAGGCGATCCAGCTCTTTCGCCGATTCTACTCCGCGGCGAACCAGATGGAATGGGACAACGACTGCGATGGCTTGAGCAGCCAGGATCCCAGGTGCCTCGTGTACCCGATCTCGGCGGCGGGGAGAGAAAGGGCTCTGGGAGCGCGATCGGACCAGCAGGTCCTGCTGGTGCCGGATGTCGCTTCCTTCAACAGGTGTCAGACCGACAAGACGTGCAAGGGCTCGGGGGATTACGTCATTGCCTCGCTGATCGTCTACCAGGACGCCAACCGGGACTTCCTGCTGTCCGGCCGGCCGTACAACGCCACCTGGTGGCTGAGGTCGCCGGGCATGCACCCGAACCCCCCCCCCACGGCGGCGGAGTACAACGATCGGCTGGCCGGGTTCGTGGTCAGCTACTCGTACACGACCAACGGCAGTCCGCGTACCGACTACTTCGGGGGAGCTGCGGGAGGATGCCTGGATGTGGATACGAACATCCGTTGTCTCGAGCGAAGCCGAGGATGCCCCTTGCATGTCAGGCTCCAGGATCCCCCGGCGGAGGCATTTACGGCTACGCTCTACCTGAACACCCCGGCCAAAGCGCCGTACACACCGTATTCGTTCAGTTTCAATCCCGGCAGTTTGCGGGGGGCAGGCAGTCCGTGGGACTCGAAGGATTGCGAGGATGACCTGCTGGGCGGGATGAACATCGGGATGTGCCATGATCCGCCGGGCGGCACGTGGGGTTTCTTCCTGACCACGGCCGGGACTTCGTCGCCGCCGAACAGCAACAGCGCGAGTTCGTCGTGCGGGTCGCCCGCCGTCCCGTGTACGAACTCGCGGGCCGCCGCATCCCTCTATATCGACGGCCTGACCATAACGGCTGGCGAAGGAGTGTACCTGTCGCCCGCCTTCGACTCGCTGAGCGAGAAGACGCAGTGGCTTGCGGTGTCCTGGAACTCGGATCTCAACCCCGATGCCAAGGGCGTGCGGACCCCGGTCCAGCTCGACTGGCGGATTGCCAACAGCACGGCGGGGTTCGGGTTCTCGAACACGACGTTCGACACGTCGTTGGCGCCGGTCCTGCCGGCGATCGAGGAGGACAGCGGGCCGATCCCGGGAGCGCCGATCATGGGGCGCTATTTCCAGTATCGTGCGCTGTTCTCGGCCTGGGACCAGAATGCCGCAAACCCTCCGCCGTCCAAGGCGCCCTGGCCTTCGGATGACGGGGCCTGCGCGCGGTTCAACAACATGGCCTACGACGGCTCGTTGCTGCCTCGCGTGCGGCAGTTCCGGGTGGTCTACGGGCCGGACGCGGGCCAATTCGTGTCGAAGCCGATCACGCCGGGCCGGTTGTGGCGCTGGGGTCGGCTGACCTACCGGAAGGACGAGCCCTCCAGTTCGCGGGTGGTCTGCGACGTCCTGGACCCCGCGGGCGGCATTCTCCTCTCGAACGTGACGAGCGACGCTTCATTGGCCGACATAGATCCCGGGCGCTATCCGGCGATTCGGGCCAGGTTCACGCTCTACCGGCAGGGCGGCGGGACCTCCGTGGATCCACGGGTCCACTGGTTCAAGGTGACGTACTTCCCGCTGCAGGGATGCCTGGCTCTCAACCGCAATACGGTTCGGCTTTCCTACGGCGAGGACGTCGCGGTACGGTTCTGCACCAACCGCAGTGGAATGGTGGACGTCACCATCCATGACGCCGCCGGCCAGCTCGTGAGGCGGCTCTACCACGGCGAGCTGTACGCGGGCGACATCTGTCAGAGGCGCTGGAACGGGATGAGCGATCCCGGCGGGCGAGCGGCGTCGACGTGCGATGCGAGCGACACGAATACGGGGGGGGGCGTGCCGGTGGCTCCGGGACTATACTTCGTCACGGTCATGACGACGGCGGGACGGGAGACTGCCCGTGTGGCGGTATCCCGCTGAGGCGCCGGTGCGTTCTCGGGGCGCCGCCGTGCGGACGGCCGTGGCGCTGGGCCTCCTGGGGCTGGCGGGCGTGGTCCGTTGCGGACCCAGGGTCGACCAACAGCGGGGGTCATGGATGGACGGATTCGGGGACCTCTCCGGGATTGCGGCGTCGCGCCATGTCAAGCTCGTGACGGGCGGCGGCGTGGGACTCGATCCCGCCGAGCAGGCTTGGTCCCTGCCCACCGACGCCAGGTTCTCGGCGGGGATGGCGGACGGCGCAATCGAGGTCCTGGCCGCGGGATCGAGCGGCGAGACGGTGACGCTCTGGCAGAGAATCCTCCAGCCCGGGAACGGCCTCACGGTCTCGTCCGCGTGCGCGCCGCTTGGCACGTCCGCATGCCCGCTGACGCCCTCCATCAACGGCGTCGTGAACGGCCTGGCTTATCCGCGCGGCGCATCCGGATTCCCGCTCGTCGGGAACGGAATGGCAACGGCGGCGGGATGGGACACCCCGGCCGCTCCCGCGGGCGATCCGCCGGCCTGCGCGGCCGTGGGCTCTCCCGTCTACGGAGGCATTGCGCCCTTCGACGGCTCGGCCATCCTGGAGGGCGATGCCGGAGCACTCGCGGGAGGGCGCCTGTACACGGCGTGTTTCTCGGTATCCGCCGATCACAATGCGACGGCGGCGCCCTACCTCGGGTTCGACTTCTGGAACCGCGCCACGCACGTGGCGGCACCGGGCGCGGTGACGGCGCAGGAGACCGACCTGGCCATGCCGGTTACGACGGCCTTCGCGGGCATGACTCACGTTACGGTGGCGATGACCCCTCCGGCCGGAGGCGGGGCGTGGGACGTGCGGGCGGTGTCGAAGGCGGGGCCCGAGCGCCACTGCACCGTGCTGGGTCCCGTGTACCTTACGGCCCAGCAGGGGACCCTGAATACGCCCGTGCTGGATTCCCTCTCGGACCAGACGGCGTGGACGAGGATCGAGTGGGACGTCGATCAGAGCTCGAACGCGACGGATCCGGCCTGCGCGTGTCCGACTCCCGGAAGCCCCCTGACGCCGGTCGCGATCAGGTGGAGCGTCGGTGCGGCTCCGCCGGCCGGTTGCAGCCAGGAAGTGGCGATGCCGGTTCCCGGGATCGGGACGGCGCCGGTGCCCGCGGGCGCGGGAGGGCGGTATTTCGGGTTCTGCATCACCCTCTTCGGCCGCGAGACCGCGGGAGCTGCGGTGCCCGCCCTGGCGCCGACGACGGGGCCCTTGCACTTCTCGGGCTGGCGGCCGGTGATCCGCAGGCTCACGGCCAGATACTACGCGCGGGCGGCGGAGCTCACGTCGAAGCCGGTCGCTCCCTCGTCGCTAAGGTCCTGGGGCAGCGTGGCCTGGACGGCGGAGACGCCGGGGGCATCCACGGTTGCGGTCGACGTGCTCGCGTCCGACGGAAGCCTCCTGTATGCCGGAATCCCGCGGAACTTCCAGCTCGGGGCCGCGCTGGATGCGTACCGGTACCCATCCCTGATTCTGCGCGCGCGTCTCGCCGTGGATCCGGGCAATCCGGCGATGAAACCGGTCCTGAAGGGATGGGAGGTCACCTGGACGCCGCTGGCCGAGCGGCTGGCCCTGGACCGGAACTCGTTCGCGCCCGGACAGGGCGAGGCGGTTTCGGGTCTGGTGTCCGTGGAGCGCGACGGACGCGTGCGGGTGCGCGTGCACGATGCGGCGGGAAACACTGTGGTGCGGCTTGTCGACGGATGGTACCCGGCGCAGGCGGTGCGGTTCAGCTGGGATGGGCGGGGAGCCGACGGAAAGCCCGTGAGCGCGGGCATGTACTTCGTCACCGCGACGACCTCGGGGGGAGCCGGGACGAGGAAAGTGGCGGTGCGGCGATGAGGACGCAGAACGGGATTCGGGCCGCGCTTCTGACCGCATGCCTCGCGGCGGCCGGAGCGCCCGCGGTTGCGGCGGTGCGCACGGACGTTCTCCAGGGGATGTGGCGCGACGATTTCACGGATCTGTCCGGGCTGATCGTGAACCAGCAGGGGGGGCTGGCCGCTCCGTCCGGGTTCACGATCGACTCCAACGTGCAGACCCTGACGTGGCCCTACAGCACCACCGGTTTCTCGCAAGCGTTCACGGCGGCGGGCTCGACCAGGGACCCGACGGTCGTGGTGGGATCTGCCGGGTCGACGGCCGAATACCTGACGCTCTGGAACGCCCGGTACGATCCGGGAGTCCAGCTGGACGTCCCGTACACCTGCGAGAGCTGGAAGGGCGAGAGCTGCAAGTCGCAGAACAACTTCTACCAGAACGGGGACGCGGTGGATCGCTACGTGCGCAATGCTCCTTACGAGGGAACGAACTGGCTGCCGGCAGCGGGCTGGGACACGAAGAACGACCAGGCTTTCTCGATGGACCTCATGGATTTCATCCATTACATCTACTGCCGGGTGCCCAAGAGCCCGACCGACGGCACGCCGAATCCGCCGGGGATGAGCACGTTCCTGGGCAGTCCGATACTGGGCGGGCTCAGCCTGATGTCGTCGGACGATCCGTCGACGGCGGTCCTTTACCCGCGCCGCGGGTACACGGCCACGTTCACCGCCGGGGCCCTGCTCTTCCAGCACATTACGCACACGGGGACGGCGTATCTCATGTGCCAGGTCTACGACAGGACGGCGAGGACTGCGACCTCGGTGACGCTCTACGAGAGCCAGTTCTACACCGCCACGATTCCTGCGGCGGCCGGGGGAGCCACTCCCGGCCCCAGCGGGATCGACTTCACGCAGCTGACCACGCTGTCGGTGCATCTTGATCCCGCCCGGAACATATCCGGGCACAGGTACGACCTGCAGATGTACTTCCAGGTGCCGCCGCGGGAGCCCGGGACGGACTGGGGATGCAGTCATTGCACGATGGTGGGTCCCGTGTGGCTCACCGCGGACGACGGTCACTACAACTCCGCCGTCTACGACACGCTGTCGGTGGCGACGAGATGGGTGGACATCTGCTGGAAGGCCGACATGAGCACGACGTATATCGACAGCCTCGTGAGCGGCCTGCCGCCGGGGATGCCGCTGACGCCCATCCGGCTTTCGTACTCTGTTAGCAGCGGGGGGGCGGCCTTGCTTCCCACGACCTGGACGGTGACGCACGGCGGCGAGACGATCGCGGGCCGCATCGGCATGAACATGGTGACCAACGCGTGCAACTCCATCCATGATGCCGCGGGACTGCCCGTGACGGGGCGGTACTTCCAGTGGGGAGCGGATCTGTTCGGCCGGGCCGCGTCGGCCGGTCTCGATCCGGATCTGGCGCCGGCTCCGCCGAGCTTCTACTTCGGGGGGTTCCGGCCGATCCTCCGGCAGGTGATGGTGCACTACTACGTGTGCGCGGCCAGGGCGCAGTCGAAGCGCATCGTGCCCACGTCGGTCCGGCGCTGGCGGACCGTCGACTACGTCGTCGAGAAGCCGTCGCCGGCGGCAACCGTGCGGGTGGATGTCCTGGGTCCCGACGGCGAGGTCCTTCTCCCGGACGTGGCATCGGGGGCATCGCTCGGCGGACTGGACCCGTACCGGTATCCGTCGTTATCCCTGCGCGCGGTCATGGAGAGCGATCCGGCGGACTGCGCGATGCGCCCGATCCTGCGGGCATGGCAGGTGACGTGGGAGCCGCTGGCCGACATCCTGGAGCTGGCGTGCAACTCCATACGTCCCGCGCTGGGGGAGGAGTGCAGGATGCAGATTCGGATGGACCGGGCAGGACCCGTCCGGGTCGAGGTGCACGATGCGGCGGGGCAGTCGGTACGGGTGCTGCTGGACGCGGAACTCCCGGCCGAGGCCCGCATGCTGTCCTGGAATGCGCGGAACGAGGCCGGCCAGTTGGTCGCCACGGGCGTCTACTTTGTGGCGGCCCGCGTTCCCGGGGGCCGTCGCGTGAGAAAACTGGCGGTGATCCGGTGAGACCGGTAGAATCAGGAGTAATGGGGGATTCGTGGTCCGTGTCCGGGCGGTCATGCCGCTGGCCGGGTTCGGTCGTGGCCGCCGCGCTGATGCTCGGGGCCCTGGCGGGGCCGGCATGGACCGTGACCAACGGCCAGCAGGCGGGGAGCTTCCTGCTGATTTCGGCGGGCGCCCGGGCCACGGGCATGGGCGAGGCCTTCACCGGGCTGGCCGACGACGTATCGGCGATGTCCTGGAACCCGGCCGGGCTGACCCACCTCCCGGGGCTCGAGGCCTGCCTGTCGTATACGGACTGGTTCGCGGACACGTCGTTCTCGAACGTCGCCATCGCTGGACCGATCGCCTCGAACCACGTTCTGGGGGCTTCCTTCAGCTACTTCCACGTGCCGCGTATCGTGAACGTTCCCGAAGATGTCGAGCCGGGAGTCGACCTGACGAACTTCGCGGCGGGTCCCTACTACGCATGGCGCGTGTCCAGCCACTGGAGTGTCGGCGGCGGCCTCAAGTTCCTGAGTACGGGTGTTGAGCAGAACGGGCGCCCGCGCTCGGCGGCATCCGCGCCGCTTGTGGACCTGGGGGTGCTCTACTCGCACGAGGACCCGCCGATAACCGGAGGGATCGCCCTCCAGAACATGGGGTCGCGCCTGCGCTTCCGTGACGCGAGCAGTCCCTCTCCCTTCTGGGCTCGCGCGGGCGTGTCGTGGAGGGCGTACCAGGATGAATGGCTCTCCGTCCGGTTCTCCGGCGACGCGGCCCAGCCGGTGGAGACCGGCTACCGGCTGGTGATCCCGAGCGGCGGGATCGGGTCCATCTTCCGGATGTCGCTGAAGCATCCGGCCCAGAACCGGTATAACTACGGTCTCGGTACCGAGTGGTGGTTGGCCGGAGTGCTGGCGATCCGGGCCGGGTGGACGGCGCGAGTTGGAAGCGACATCAACTCGCCGTCGGCCGGGGCGGGGCTGCGCTTCTCCATTGATCCGTTCGTCTACTCGCTGGACTACTCCTACTCCTACTGGGCCGACCTGTCGACGAACATCTCGCGCGTGTCGTTCACTCTCAGCCTGCGGCCGAGGCCCCGCGAGACAGCGGAGTGAGTCGGGCCGCGGTGGCCAGATCCTGCCGGTTCGCTGCCGCGGGCGCCTTCCTGGCGATGGGGGCGGTCGTGTCCGTCGCGCATGCCGCTTCCGTAGCATCGCCGCCGGCTGACGTGAATCCGTGGTCGCTGATGGTGAAGCGGGAGACCGTGCGCCTGCTGGCGGTGAGCTCGCTGTCGGGCGTCTTCTGGGGTGTGGGGCAGGGCGGCGATTGTATGGCATCGGCGGAGGGGAAGCTGTGGAGCCGGATACATGCCTTCACGGACCGGACGCTCTACGGCGTGTCGTTCGGCGACGCGAATACGGGGTGCGTCGTGGGGGAGGGCGGCTTCGTCGCGTCGACGGAGGATGGCGGCGCGACGTGGAGGGTCGGCAAGCCGCCGGTGACCGAGGACCTGAGGGGCGTCAGCTTCGGCAGTCGGAACGTCGGGGTGGCGGTTGGATTGCGCGGAGTCCTGCTGGTCTCTTCCGATGCGGGACATTCGTGGTCGCGCAAGGACATAGGCGTGGGGGAGTCACTCATGGCGGTCGCCATGCCGGGCCCGAAGGAAGCCTGGGTGGTCGGCGAGCGCGGGGTCATCCTGCATTCGACCGACTCGGGTGCCACCTGGATGACCGAACGACACCCTTCCGCGAAGTGGCTCTACGGCATCTGGTTCGCGGGAGACACCGGTTGGGCGGTCGGCCGCAATGGCCTCGTCCTGCGTTACCTCATGAAGAAATGGGAGGTGATCCCGGTGCCGGGGGCTCTTGACACGCTCTACGCCGTGAGCGGGGCTTCGGGGAATGTGGTGACGGTCGTGGGGGCGGGAGGGAAGGCGTGGAACACGCCGGACGCGGGGGTCACCTGGATCCAGCGGGAGACGGGCACACGCGAGGACCTCACCGGGCTGGCCCAGTCGGGGCGGAACTCGTGGGCCGTGGGCGGCGAAAACGCGCTGTTGTCTTCGGTGGACGGCGGCGATTCGTGGGCGACCTACTCGCTGGAGAGTCTTCCGTCGTACGTGGCAGCCTCGTTCGTGGACGAGTCGACGGGCTGGGTGGTGGGCCGGTCCGGGCTGATCTGGAACACGCGGGATGGAGGGAAGAACTGGGGTCAGCAGGATGCGGGAATGCGCAAGGACTTCAACGCGGTTCTCGCATCGTCCCGGACCATCTGCTACGCGGTCGGGGAAAGCGTCGTCGTGAAGACGGACAACGGCGGGCTCTCGTGGCGGCGCGTGTGGCAGGAGCCGCCGTTGACCGCGGCCGATCTGGAGAAGCCCAAGCACTTGAGGAAGCCGCCGATCGTGTTGCAGGACGTCTACTTCTTCGACACGCGCCGGGGCTGGGCGGTCGGGACGGAGGGCGTACTGCTCTATACGAGCAACGAGGGGGAGTTCTGGAACCGCCTTCGCACGGGGCTGGAGCGCACCCTGTATTCCGTCTGGTTCAGCTCCCCGAGTCGCGGGTTCATCGCCTGCGAGGACGGCCGTCTCTATATGACCGATTCGGGCGGGCGCCGCTGGGCTCCGGTGACGGCGGGCGGGGGCGGCGAGGCCCTGCGGTCGATCTTCTTCCTTGACGGGGACTGGGGTTGGGCGGTCGGCGATGGCGGCGCGATCCTGCGGACGACGGACGGCGGACGCACTTGGAAGGAAATGCGCGTGGGCGGGGCGGTGATGCTGAAGGATGTCTGCTTCGCGGACCGGGCGCGCGGCTGGATCGCGGGGGAACGGGGTGTCCTGATGCGAAGCTGGGATGGCGGAGATACGTGGACCATGGAAAGACCTCCGGTGTCGACGGACTTCTGCGGCCTTTGGTTCGTGTCGCCCCAGCTTGGCTGGGCGGTCGGGGACCGGGGTGTGATCCTGCGGTACCGGCCTGGAGGGGGTGGATGAACATGCGACGGACTGGATGGGGTGTTGATCGGTGGCGGATGACCCGGATGGCGGCGGCCGTCGTCCTGCTGGCGTTGGCGTGCGGCGGATGCGAGCCGCCTCGCGAATTCCGGCCGTCCGTCTCGCGCGCGGAGCTCGTGAGCCTGCCCCGGGCCGGGTGGAAAACCTTCCGGAACATCACGCAGATCCTGTGCATGGCCCGGCAAGGGGATTCGCTGTGGCTCGGCACGCGCGGCGGCGGACTTGTGCGCTACTCGGTGAAGACGGGCGACCACGTGGTCTACACGCAGAGCGACGGGCTCCTTCACAACACCATTCTCGACATCGATGTGGATCGTAACGGCCAGGTCTGGGTCGGGACTCCTGTCGGAGTCGGATCGTTCGACGGCCGCCGCTGGCAGGTTTTCACGACTGCCAACGGCCTTCCCAGTAATTATGTCCGATGCGTGCTCGTCGATGCGGCGAACGCCATATGGTGCGGCACGGCTCAGGGAATCGCGAAGTTCGAGGGCAAAGTCTGGACGGCCTACCAGACCGGCCGGGGCTGGCGCAACAACGACGTGATGGCGATGGCCGCGGGAAACAGGTCGGTCTGGGCGGGCAGCTCGGAAGGGGTGAACGAATTCGACGGCACGCAGTGGGCGATCCGGACTTCCGACGACGGCCTCCTGGGCAACGAGGTCCGGTGCCTTTGCGTGGATCCTTACGGGTACCTGTGGATCGGGACGGAGAAGGGCGTATCGCGGTTCGACGGACAGATCTGGACCAATATCCCCCTGCCCGAAAGGTACCAGGATCTGCCCGTGAACGCGATTGCGGTGGATGGAACCCGTCGCCTCTGGGTCGGGACGGCGCAGGGGCTGGCGGTGTTCGACGGCGTGAGGTGGGCCTACTACGGGAAGGCTACCGGCTTGCCGTCCGACGAGATCTACTCCCTGCTGGCCGAGATCTCCGGGGAGGTCTGGATCGGATGCCGGACCGGGCTGGTCCGGTTCGACGGCGCCAAGTTCGAGCTTCAGCCGATCGTCTCGAACCTGCCGAACAACAGCATTCTCGGTGTGGCCTGCGCGCCGGGGCGGGATCTCGTCTACTGCGGGACCGACCAGGGCATCCTTCGTCTGTTGGCGGGCAAGTGGACGGCGCTCACCGCGGCGGAGGGACTGCCTGCCGAATCCGTCCACGCGATCGCGGTTGACCCTGCGGGTCATGTCTGGCTCGGCACGTCGCAGGGCGCGATCGAGATGAGCGAGAGCGAATGGGTCATACGGAAGACCGAACAGGGATGGGCCAACAACTACATCCACTGTCTCCTCGTCGAGCCCAGCGGCCGGATCTGGGCGGGGACGAATGCAGGCGTCAACCTTTACACGGACGGCAAATGGCGGACGTTCCGCAAGGCCGACGGGCTCGTCAGCGACACGGTCCTCGCGGTGGCTCTGGATCCGTCGGGGGCGGTGTGGTTCGGGACCGACCGGGGCGTCGGGCGCTTTGACGGTGAACGGTGGGTTTCGTACCGGAAGGCGGACGGCCTGTCGGACGACACCGTGCGGGCGATCGTCTGCGACGCCAAAGGACGGGTGTGGTTCGGAACCCAGGCCGGCGGGATCTCGCGGTTCGAGAGCGGCAACTGGACGACATACACCCAGCGCGACGGACTCGGGAGCGACTACGTGACCGGTCTGGCGCTCGATCGGGAAGGGAATGTCTGGGCCACGACTTGGGGCGGCGGAGCATGCCTCTGGGACGGCACGCACTGGGAACCTTTCACCGTGGCCCAGGGCCTCGCGAGCAGTTTCTGCTATGCCGTCGCAGTGGACTCGCGCGGGCGCAAGTGGTTTGGGACCGACTCCGGCGTATGCGTGCTGGCCGATCTGCGCCCGGAAGCCGTCTCGGGAGGGCCCGCTCGGGCGCCCGCGCCGGTTGAACGGGCACCGGAGGCCAAACCAGGGACGGCGCTCAAGCCCTATCGGGCCTCGACCACGCCCCCGCCGCCCGCCGCCTCCAGGCCGGCTTCGCCAGCGGCACCGCCCGCAGCTCCGCCCGCGTCGGCGGCGCCTCCGCGTCCGGCGGCGGCCCCCGTTGCGCCGGCGCAATCGGCGACCCCGGCGGCGCCCGCGGCGGCGCCGACGATGCCTGCGGCAAGGCCGGCGGCCGCGCCGGCGGCACCCCCCCCAGCTCCGAAACCCGCTCCCGCATCCACTCCGGCGGAAGCCCCGCCGATGTTCTGACGGGTGGACACGGCATGAGGCCCCGGCGGCGGGCCGGAGGAGTCGCGTGAGCCTCTCGGACTGGGTCGAGGCGAAAAAGAAGGAGATTCGTATCCTGGTCAGGGGGGAGGAAGTGCCTCCTCCGGCTCCCGGTGCGCGCGGGGCCCCGCCGCGCAAGCCTGCCCCGCCGCCCAAGGAACCACCTCTTTCGCCACGCCGGCTGTTGATCGTTCTTGAGGCGGCGCTCCTGGTCTGGGCATGCTGGTGGTTGCCGCGCACCTGGAGAGTGTTGCTCGGCGGCTGGCCGACGCGCGCGAATTTCCTCCCCCCGCGCATCGTCTCCTACGGAACCGTTCGCGATCTTGAGGCGCAAGGACGGGATCTGTGGATCACGGGCCCCGCCAATCTTACCCTCCTGCACGAGGGCCAGAGGATACGCCCCTGGGAGCGCATCCACCGGCGCCTGCCGTCCCGCACCGTTACGGCGGTGCTGCCCCTGGGAACCGCGACTTGGATTGGCACGGCCCGCGGGCTGGCGTATCACGACGGGAAGGCGATGCGACGCGTTCCTGGTCGAGGGGCCCCGGGACACGTGCACGTGACCTGCCTGGCGCAGGACTCGCGCGGGCGGATTTGGGCCGGCACTGCGAAGGACGGCGTCATGGTCTACGACGGCAAGGCATGGCGCCGGTTCAGGGCCGAACTGGCGAGCCCCTACGTGACCGCAATCGCGCCGGCGGGGAAGAGTGGAGGCGTCTGGGTCGGTCTATACGCCGGCGGGGTGGTCTGGACCGACGGGGCGAAGTGGACGCCGTGCCGGGAGCCGGAGAATCTTCGCGGTCATCCGGTGCGCCGGCTCGTGGTCGACGGGGCGGATTCCGTTCTCGGTCTGACCGACCGGGGGTTCTCGGTGATCTCGGCGCAGAGCTGGCAGACGCTGGCGCCGAAGGGGTGGCCCGAGGGGGATCCTCCCGTGGATCTCGTGTCGCTTCCGCGGGGACGCCTGATCGCGCTGACTGCGAAGGGGACCATGCTGGACTTCGACCGCGGGCGGGGGAGCGTCTCGACCGTTCTGCCGGGCCGGACGGCCACCACCGTCGCGGGGAATGCGGAAGCGCTCTTCTTCGCCGAGGGAGGCGTGGTCTGGCGCGTGATCCCCGGGTCGGCCCAGCCCTTGACGAACTGGGGCATGTTCTTCGACCCGATCGGCTGGTTCCCGCCGTCGGCCGATTTCCCGGCCGATTGGCGGGATCCGCGGTACCGGACGGTGGCGGGACGGCTTGCCGCGTCGGCCATCCTGCTCGCGTTCGCCTTGTTCACGCGCGCCGTACGGTGGGGCCGGACACCGGGCAACCACGCGTGGCGGATCGCGCCGCTCCACCGCGCGTCCCTCGGCGCGATGGCGATGGCGGCTTTCTACGCGGGTCAATGGCTGTCGTGGAAGGATCGTCCGCTTGTCGCCACTACCGCGAACGAACTGGCCCTCTACCCGGTGGTGGTGATCGTGGCCCTGTGGTGCCTCTTCCATTGGATCCGCATAGTCCGATACGAGTGGACTCTGCGACGTGACGCGTTCTGGACCGGCGTGGCTCTCGTCCTCTCGGGCGCCGGGGCGTGGCTCTGGTGGGTGAACGGAGCGCTGGTGCCGTCATTGATCGTGTGCTCGGTCGGTGGGCTGGTGTTCGCGCGCAGCCTGAAAGGCTTGAGCGCCGGAACCTGGACCGGCGGAAGCTTGGCGTGGGGCGTCGTCGTTCTCCTCTTCCAGCAGGTCGCGCTCTTCCCGCCGCTCGTGTTCGCCACTCTGACCTGGGGCAAGGCGGCGCTGGGGATGTTCCCGACCAATCCCGTGATCGGGGGATTCGCGGCCGCGCCGAGGTGGCTCGAGTGGGCGCCGGACGGCCTCCACGCGCTGTACATGATGCCTTCGCCAAGCGGCGCGGGCGGGGTGCTCGAGCTCATGGACGGGACGTCGCTCGAATGGCGCACCCGCCGGTATCCCCTCCCGACGTCAGGGGTGACTCCCCGTTTCTCGCCGGACACGGCGCGGGTGGCCCTTTGCCTGCCCGAGGGCCGGGACACGCTCGTCGAGTGCCTCGGGCTTGACGGGACGCGGCGATGGCGGAGCAGGCTTCAGGGGACGCGCGTCGCCGGGGTCCAGCCGTGGTGGGAGCCCTCGGGGAGAGCGATGATCGCGCTGACGGCGGTGGCGGGCGGAACGCAGGTGTGGCGATTGTCCGTTGAGAAAGGAGATGCGGTCCGCCTTCTCGACGTCCCGTGGAAGCTCGCCTGGCCGGCGCTCTCGGGAGACGGGAAACGCCTCGTCTGCGCGGTAGCGCGGGGGGCCTCGCCCCGGCTTGCGACGATTTCGCTCGCGGACCGCAAACCCCTGCTGATAACCCCGGCGCCACCGAGGCGCCCGCTTCCGCTGATCTACTCGCCGTCCGAGGAGGGGAAGGCGCTCCTGTCCTTCCTGGGCCGTTTCCGCGACCGGCTGCGGAGCGCGCTCGAGTGGATTCGCGCGAGGACCCAGCAGGTCGCCGGCTTCCTCGGCTACCGGCCGGCGCTCCCGGAGCTCTGGATCAACCGTCCCCTATGGACTCCGAAGCCGCCGGTCCCGGGATTCCGCTGGTCGGACTACGACGTGGTGCGCGAGGTGGCCGTGTCGGTGGACGGCGGGACGATAGTCTGCGTCGTTCACCGGATCGGGAGGACGGACGAGCTCCTCTACATGAACTCGGACGGATCCGACGTGACTGTCGTGTACCGGTCGCGAGGGATGCTGCACAGCCTGCGATGGGCCGCATTCAAGAACCGGATGGCCGTGATCGAGGAGCGCTGGTCGGCCCTTGCGCCGTTCCCGGTCCGGACGCTCCAGCTGGTTACGGGTCTTCCGGAATCGCCCGGGGTCAGGAGCTTCGTCCCCTTCGCGCACTGGGTTTCGGCGCCGGCGTTCTCCGTGGACGGCCAAAGGCTCATGTACGCCGCGCCGGACCGGTTCTGGCGGATCTCCCTCGCCCCGGCGGACACCTTCGGTTTCTTCGAGGTCTCGCTCGAGAGCGAGATCGGGGCGTTTTCGCGTCCCGTCCAGGGCTCCGAGCAGTCCCTTTGAGTCCCGGCCGAGGGCTCTGCTAGAATAGCCGCGACATGGTTCAGCCGAACGTTCCTAAAGAGGGGAAGGGGAAGGGACAGGGTCCCCGGCCCATTGCGGCTCCGACTTCGAAGTTCATGGAGTACGTCTACGTCAACCTGATCTTCTGGGGCTTCCTGGTAGTCCTCTGCGTGGCCGTCTACGTGGATTGCGCAGTGTCGGGCGTCATAAAGTTCGGCGACTCGCCGGACGAGGTCATGTGGCAGGTGTTCAAGTTCATCCTCCTCGTGTTCGGGCTGGGATTCACCGCTGTTTCGGTTTTCGACTGGCTTTACGACCGGTACGCGGGGGACCAGGAAGCGGCCGAACCCGCGAAGTGACGGGACGTCGGCCGCCTTTTGCGCCGTAGCGCCCGCCCTTACCTTCAATCCCACCATGCAGATTGACGAGCTGGATTACGATCTGCCACGGGACCTGATCGCGCAGGCGCCCGCGCCGCACCGGGAGGACTCGCGTCTCCTGGTCCTGGACCGTGCCTCGGGCTCCATCCTGCACCACGCGTTCGCCGGTCTGGCCGGAAGCCTTCGCGCGGGGGATTGCGTCGTGCTCAACGAAACGAAAGTCATCCCCGCCCGGCTCCGCCTCGTGAAGGAGGGTACCGGCGGCGGCGTGGATGCCCTCCTCCTGCGCGAAGCGGAGCCGGGCGTCTGGCAGGCCCTGCTGAAGCCCGGCGGGCGGATCAGGGCCGGCATGCGGCTTGCGCCCGCCGCGGATCCGTCCCGCGCCGTGGTTGCGGTGGAGGCCCGGGATGCGAGCGGGTCGTGGCGGGTTCGCGAACTCGAGAAGGCGGGCGGCGGGCTTCCCGAATCGCTGGGGGACATGCCGCTCCCGCCGTACATCCGCCGGAACGGGGCCGTGCCTGGGTCCGACGCGCTCCGCGCCCTCGACCGCGAGCGGTACCAGACGGTGTACGCCCGCGTCGCCGGCTCGGTAGCGGCGCCGACGGCGGGCCTGCATTTCACTTGCCCGGTGCTCGACTCGCTGTCGGCTGCGGGGGTCGAGACGGTCAAGGTCGTCCTGCACGTCGGGCCGGGAACCTTCCGGCCGGTGACGGCGGACCGGCTCGAGGACCACCGCATGGACGCCGAACCGTTCGAGGTCGGGGCCGCGGCGCGCTCGGCCCTTCGGGCAGCCCTCCAGGCGGGCCGCCGCATCGTGGCGGTCGGGACCACGTCGGCGCGTGTGCTCGAAACGCTGGGACCGGAAGGCCTCGCGAAGGAGGGGCCGGCGCGGGGAGAGACCTCGCTCTTCATCCTGCCCGGGTTCGCTTTCCGGGTGGCGGGCGCGCTGGTCACGAACTTCCACCTTCCCCGCTCCACTCCGCTCGCCCTGGTGAGCGCGTTCGCCGGGCTGTCCCTGATCCGGCGGGCGTATGCCGAGGCCGTCGCAGCGCGTTACAGGTTCCTGAGCTACGGCGACGCGATGCTGATCACGTGACGCCCCTGGAGTTCCAGCTCACTGGCCGCGACGGAGCCGCCCGGGCAGGGGTCATGACGATGGCGCGGGGAGAAGTGCCGACTCCGGCGTTCATGCCCGTGGCGACCCAGGGCGCGGTGAAGGCGGCGTCGCACGAGGACGTGGAGGCGCTCGGATTCCGGATCCTCATGTGCAACGCCTACCACCTGGCAGTGCGGCCGGGCATAGAGGCGATCGCGCGCCGGGGGGGCCTGCATTCGTTCATGTCCTGGCCGGGCCTGCTGGCGACCGACTCGGGGGGATTCCAGGTGATGAGCCTGGCGCAGTTCCGGAAGGTCACGGACGAGGGCGTGACGTTCCAGTCTCCGTTGGACGGCGTGACGAGGGTGTTCACTCCGGAGAGCGTTCAGGGCATGCAGGAGGCCTTCGGTTCGGACCTGGCCATGGTGCTGGACGAGTGCCCGCCGGCCGGATGCTCGGGGACCGAGGCGGAATCCTCCGTGGTCCGGACGACCGCGTGGGCGCGGCGCGCGCTCGGCGCGCGCCGGGGGGGCACCGGGGCCCTGTTCGGGATCGTGCAGGGGGCCGTCGACCGGGCCCTGCGCGAGCGGAGCGCCGCCGAGATCACGGCCCTGCCCTTCGATGGTTTCGCGATCGGGGGACTGTCGGTGGGCGAGCCGAAGCCGGCGATGCTGGAGACGCTCCGGTACACGGCTCCGTTGCTTCCGGAGGGTCAGGTGCGGTATCTCATGGGTGTGGGGGAACCGGGAGACGTTATCGATGCCATCGCGGCCGGGGTGGACCTGTTCGACTGCGTGTTTCCCACCCGCGTGGCCCGGAACGGGCTGGCACTGACTAGGGGCGGACGAGTCGTCATCCGCAACCGTCCGGCCGCCGAGGACGACGGACCCGTCGATCCGGCGTGCTCTTGTCCCGCGTGCCGGCGCTACAGCCGGGCCTACCTGCGCCACCTCATCCACGCCAACGAACTCGCGGGCTTAAGGCTCCTGACCATCCACAACCTGGCCTACATGCGCGACCTGATAGCGGAGGCGCGGGAGGCGGTGCTGTCGGCCCGGTTCGAGGCGTGGCGGACTGCCGTTCGGGCCGCATGGCGGCCCGACGATCCGGAGCCGGAGGCCGCATGAGGCGGCGCGCAGTCCAGCTACCGCGCATCCTGCTCGCCGTCGTGGCGGCGGCGGCTGTTGGCCGACCGGCGGCCGCCGGGCTCGTGCCCGTCGGGCCCAATCTGGTCGTGGGCCCGGGATTCGAACCGGGCGACGGCCCGAACGACGGGACCAACCCGCCGGGATGGATGCGCTGGAGCGAGCCGGGCTCGTCGGGGCGGTTCACGTGGGACAACATGGGGGGCCGACGCCGGGCTGCGGAACCCGGGAACAACGCGGTCATGATCGAGGATTCGGGCCTGCGGACCGGCTGGGTGTCCGCCGTCCCAATCCAGGTGGATGACCGCCGGGCGTACCTGCTTTCGGGCTTCGTTTCCGTGAATCGTTCCGCCGGCGAGGTCCGTCTCGCGGTGCGGTTCTACGGCGGCGGGAGCCTGCTCCGCGAGGTCTGGACGCCCGCCGTGTCCGGATCGACGGGGCCCGAGACGGACGCGTGGGCGATCGTATCCGCGCGCGTGGACCCGCCGGAGGGTGCAACGCAGGCAGTAGTCATGTGCAGGGCGGATCATTTCGTCGGCGCCTCGTGGTTCGACGACATCACCTTCCGGGAGCTGGCGGGAAGCCTGCCCGCCTACGGGGAGGACCGCGAGCAGGCCTTCAGTCTCATCGGAGCGCGGCTGTTGCGGGACGAGGACGCGCCGCAGTCTCTCTTCGACCGGGCGTTCCAGGCGGAGGCGGCGGCCGTTGCGGCGTCCGTCGAGTCCATCCGGGCGGCGGGGGGGTGCTGGGAAACGGCGGCGGTCGCGCTCGACCGCGCGCGACGGCTTGAGGGCGTCGGGCTCACGGATCTCGAGGCGGGATGGCAGCGGCGGGGATGGGCGCACCTCCGGGAGTCGGCGGGCGAGATCCGGAGGGCTTCCACGCTGGCCCGGCGGGACGGAGGGCGGCGCGACCCGCTGGGCTCCGTGCGAGCCGGCTGGCCGTTCCCGTTCGGCGTGTCGCTCCTTACCCGCGCGCCGATGGACCAGGGGATCCTGGCGGCCCAGCTGGCCCGGCTGGCACGGTGGGGAATCCGGGACGTGCAGATCGACTTTCCGTGGGGGGTCTGGGAGCCCGAGGCGGGACGCTACGACTTCAGTATGCCCGACGCCGTGCTCGCCGCGGCGGCAACGAGCGGCCAGCGGATTTATGCGGTGTCGGGACCGCAATACGCCAACGTGGGCGGCCGCCTGCCCGGGTCGACGACCTCCCTGATGGGTTTCACCCCGTGGTACCTGAACGCGCATCTCGAGTCCGCGCTCATGAGCGCGGCCGGCGAAGCGGTGCGCGAATGCGACGGGATGTTCTGGAAGCCGGCGTTCCTGGACCCGCGCGAGCTGGCGGCCGAGCCCGCATGGTTGGGGACCTGGCGGACCAGCCTGTCCGCCCTCGCCGAACACGTCGGGGCACGTCCCGGATTCGGGGGGTGGCTGCTGTCCCAGCACGCCTCGCTGGGAGAGGGACCCGACGCGATGCGGCACCTGGAGAAGCCCGGCCTCCTCGGCTACAACCCGGAATACGTCGAGCTGTTCCGCGCCTGGCTCCGGAACCGGTACGGGACGCCCGAGGCCCTGCGCGCCTCGTGGGGGAAGGGCGCGCCCGCGGGGTTCGACAAGGCGGAACCCCCCGGCGCGGCGGCGATCCGGGCCGAGCAGGGGATGACTTCCAGCCGGTATTCGGGATCCAGGAACCGCATCTCCGACTGGCTCCTGTTCCGGTCGGACGTGCTCGCGGGCGGAATGGGATGGCAGGCGGGCCTGCTGGCGAGATCGGGCGGCTCCTCCGCGACCTCCCTGGTCGCGGCTCCCAAGGTCGGCGGTCTCAGCATAGCCGGCCCGCTGGATCCCGACGGAGTGGCCATGGACGCGATCGGGGCGGCCGGCTTCGGGCCGGTCGCCCTCGACGTCGCGCCCGACGCAGTGGCATTCCCCCTGCTGACGCGCATCCAGGACCTGGATATCGGGCTGGCCCGGGCGGCCGGTCCCTCGCGGCCCGTTTGGCTCACGGACTGGGAGTTCCACGCGGGCGGCGTGCTCGGCGGCGACGACCGCGAGGACGTCTTCCCGGTCGCCTACGCGCCCACGTACGTTGCGAGCGCGGTTCTGTCCGGCGCGCGCGGATTCTTCCTCCGGGGCTGGTCCGGCCGCCACGGGCCCACGTCTCTCGCCCTGGCACCGCGGGAGGGTGCGACGGCGCTCACGCTGTCGGACGAGGGGCTGGCCGCCTTCGACGCCGGCGGAGCGATGCGCACGATCGGGCCGTGGTTGGCCAACGCGAGGACGGTGCGACCGCGGTACGGGCTCCTGATCTCCTGGCGCACGCTCCTGTTCGAGGACCCCGAGGGGTTCCACCCGCTCGCGGTGCTGAGCGTGCTGGCGCTGGCGGGCATTCACGACGTGGCGATGCTGACGGAGCGATCCCTGCTCCAGGGACCTCTTCCCTGCGACGTCCTCTTCGCTCCGCACGTCACTCGGCTGCCGTCCCAGGCCGTGTCCGCCCTCAAGGCGTTTGTCACGGGAGGAGGCCTGCTCGTGGCGGACACCTTCCTGGCGAGCGAGACCGAGGACGGACGCCCCCGCCGGCCGCTGTCGGACGGCCTGGACGAGTTGTTCGGCGTCGTCAGCGAGTCGGCCGAGCGTCCCCGGCAGGATGATCTCACCGTGGGCGTCACGGTCACGCCGCTCTTCACCCAGATGGTCAAGCCGGTGATGTTCAGCCTGTCCTTCTACAGCGGCTCGTACCGCGTGCGGGCCCGGCCCGGAACCGAGGTCCTGGCGGTCTACACGGGAGGGAAGCCGGGCCGGGAGGTGCCCGCGATCACCCTGCGATCGGTGGGACGCGGCCAGACCGCGCTCTTCCCCCGGATCGGGATCTGGGGCGAGTACCTGCTCTCGCTCAAGGGCCTCAAGGTGCCGCGGCCCGAACTGCGCGAACTGCGCATGGGCCGGCGGAGCCATCACCTGAACTCCCTGTTCTGTTCCATGAACATGCGGGGGCTTCTGGATCGGGCGGGCGCCCTGCCGGCCGCCCGGCTCGTGCAGGCGCCGATCAATCCTGCCTTCCTCGAGGAGCAGGCGCGCCTTGCCGCGGCAGCCGGCGCTTCGGCGACCGAGATCGAGCGGTCGCGCGGAATCATCATCGGCAGTCAGAAGGGCATTCCGCACCTGGGTCGCGGCGAGATAGACGGGGTGCGGGATCAGTTCGGGCTGCCGCTCGACCGGATGGCTCCGATCCGGGTCGGGATTCTGGAACCTGCTTCGATGCCGGCCTCGCCGGCGGCGTCGGCAACCGCGCTGGCCGGCACCGCGTCTCCACCGGCGTCATCCGACAGGTTAGTCGTGGTGGCGAGCAACTCGAGTTGGGCGCGCGATGCCGAGATCATGGTCCCGCCGGGATCCGCGGCGTTGGACCTCCTCACCGGGGACGAATTCCCGGTGACCGATGGGCGCATCCTGGCTCCGCTGGCGCCGTACCAGACGAGACTGCTGGCCCTGTTCCCTTGAGGGGAGCGGGGGATTTCGGGTAAAGTAGTCAGACCTGACTTTCGACCAGGGAGGTGTTATTCGTGAACATGAACGGTTTCCATTTGGCCGTCGCCGCTCCCGCCGCGCCGGCGGCGGGCGCCGCCGGAGCGCCCGTTCACCAGCCGCCTTCGGGTGCCGCCATGCTCACTTCGCTGATCCCGTTTGCGCTGATATTCGTGGTCTTCTACTTCCTGCTGATCGCGCCCCAGCGCAAGCAACAGAAGGAGCTCGAGCGGATGCTCGCGGCGCTCAAGAAGGGAGACCGGGTGGTCACCTCGGGAGGCCTGCACGGCACCATCGTGGACTTCAAGGAGACCGAGCGGACGGTGGTGCTCGAGATTGCATCCGGCGTCCGCGTGACCGTCTCGCGGAGCGCGGTGACTTCCGTCAAGCGCGAGGGGTCGGTCAAGTAACGATGGAGTGCCCCAAGGCATGATCGCCCAGTATCGCGACTTCTGGCTAGGGCTCGTCGGCGTATTGACGGCGCTCGCCATCTGGGCCGTGTATCCCCTCGACAAGAAGCTCAATCTCGGGCTCGACCTGCAGGGGGGCGTCCACCTCGTCTACGAGGTCAAGAAGGAGCAGCTGCCGCCGAACACGACCCTGCTCGACGCCGTGGACCGTGCGATCGAGATCATCCGCAACCGCGTGGACGCCCTCGGCGTGGCGGAGCCCGTGATCCAGCGGCAGGGGGAGGGCTGGATCGTGATCCAGCTCCCGGGCATGAAGGACCCCCAGAAGGCCAAGGACCTGATCGGGACGACGGCCCTGCTCGAGTTCAAGCTCGTGAGCGAGAAGCCGATGGACGACTACACGAACTCGAAGACGGGCGAGGCGGATCCGAAGAAGATGCCGGCAGACCTCGAAATCGTGCCGGGCAGGGATCCGACCGAGCGGTACCTGATCGAGAAGGCCCAGCTCATGACCGGCGCGGCACTGGCCGACGCCAACCCGACCACCGGGGATATGGCCGCCGTGGTCGTGAGCTTCCGGATGACCCCTGAGGGCAGCCGCGCCTTCTCCGACCTGACGGGCCGTCACATCAACCGCCGGCTCGCGATCATCCTCGACAACAAGGTGTTCTCCGCGCCCGTGATCAGGTCCCGGATCAGCGGCCACGGCCAGATCGAGGGGCGGTTCACCTGGGAGGAGGCCCGCAACCTCGCCCTCATCCTGCGAGCCGGCGCCCTGCCGGCGCCGGTCCAGCTCATCAACGAGGAGGTCGTGGGGCCGTCCCTGGGCCGGGACTCCATCGACCGGGGCATGAAGTCCGCGATCGTGGGGGCGGCACTGGTCCTGGGCTGGATGGCGTTCTACTACCGGCTCTCGGGAGTCATCGCCGACGTCGCGCTGGTCCTCAACTTCCTCTTCCTGCTCGCACTCATGGCCATCAACCGCGCGACCCTGACCCTGCCCGGAATCGCGGGTATCCTCCTGACACTGGGCATGTCCGTGGACGGGAACGTCCTGATCTTCGAGCGCATCCGCGAGGAGCTCCGCAGCGGCAAGACCGTCCGGGCTGCGATCGACGCCGGGTACCAGCGGGCCTTGCGAACGATCATCGACTCGCACGTGACCACGCTGATTACGGCCGGCATTCTTTTCTACTTCGGCAGCGGTCCCATACGCGGGTTCGCCTTCACGCTCTTCTGGGGCGTGACCATCTCGCTGTTCACCGCGATCGTCGTCTCGCGCGCGATCTTCGAGATGCGCAAGCAGTACGAAAGCCTGTCGATCTAGATGGCACATTACGAGCTCCTCGGGTGGAAGAAGACCGACTGGGATTTCGTCGGGAAACGGTACATCGCGTTCGGGTTTT
>Ga0315294_10000975_pt1 | contig 31091 bp, 35 predicted proteins | sample YL17G13_40_MG_FD_203626 | JGI IMG/M metagenome (GOLD analysis project Ga0315294, IMG submission 203626) | Sediment microbial communities from Yellowstone Lake, YNP, Wyoming, USA - YL17G13_40 | ecosystem: Environmental > Aquatic > Freshwater > Lake > Sediment | place: USA: Wyoming | collected...
AAGATTGCAGTGACCAGTTTATCATTAAATTCGTTCTAGTCTCTATCATAATCTTAACTCCTTTTTACTTTTCTAACCTCTATTTCCATTACAATTTTGCAGACATTTTAACACATAACTGAAGATATATAAAAGAGATAATAGGGCGGTCTCGGAGGTAGCTCCCCAGGTGGCTCCCTAAGCAACCCCCGAGGCTACTCCCCAGGTTACTCCCTAAGTCGCTTCCTAAGTCGTCTCCCAGGCTGCCTCCTAAGCGGTCTCCCAAGTTACTTCCTAAGCAACCTCCCAAGTGACCTGGGAAGCGACTCCGGAAGCGACCTCCGAGGCGACTCCCCAAGCCACCTACGGGGTCACCCCCTAGGTGATACCCCCTATCTAAGCAATTTTCAATGTAAAATTTTCAATTTCCAATACTTAGAAGAAAAAATCGGTTGACAAAGGCATTAGTTATAACTAATGTTTAAATGAGTAAAGTTATGTTCAATTTCACTAAAGAAATGGCAAAAATCTTAAGACGCCTAAGAGAAAATGCTAATCTTACCCAAAAAGAAGTGGCAACCAGAATGGGCATTAAAACCAAATACGGTCAAAGTCTGATTGCCCAGATAGAAATGGGAGAGGTGAAAAATCCAAGTTTACGAACAATCCTTGATTATCTCAGAGCCTGCGGTGGGTCGTGGGTGGAGTTTTTTAAGGAACTGGATATAATTGATTTTAAGATGAGACACGAAAAGATGATTGCTCAAGTTCACCCCGCCCTTCTTGGAACTTGGCGCGGGGAAATGAAGGGCGGGGTTCATCCACCGCCAACCGAAAGAAAGATTCAACGGGATGCGATGAGATATGAAATCGGTGTCGAATTCCCATCCAAAGAAAAAGAAGAGATTGATTTTGACCGACTGAAAAAACAGATTAAAGATAAAGTTACAGCTTCAGTGAGCAAAGAAAATAACGCCCTCTCCTCAGTCCTCTCCCATCAAGGGAGAGGAGAGGATGCGGTTATTGCTGATTATCAGAAATTTGCCTTAGAATATTTTGAATTTTTAGCGACATTGAATAAAGCAGGAACGAAGATGGTTACCGAGAAATATCAAAGAGCTGGTTTAAAACTGAACCTGCTTTTTAAAATTAAGAAGATTATTAATTCAGTTCTGCGCGGTGAGATTAAACGGATTTCGTCGAAGAAACCGTTGCCCACTGAAAAGCAGGAGAAGATGGCAATTGGCTTTACTAAGTATCGAATAAGAATCGAGAAGTTTGAAGCGGAAGCCCATAAGCTTTTGTGTGAAATGGGAGTTCAAACTCCCTTATTTTCGCTCTACAAGGATTTTGTCCGTGAGGCTTACCGGGCATTGAAGAAATATTATGGCAAAGTGCCAGCCGAAAAATTGACAGAAATTCTGGATAAAATTGTTAAGGATTGGCAGCAGGAGGGTTTGAAGGAAAACGTGTTATCGAAGCTAAAGGAGAGAATAATGACTACTTTTGCTAATTTGAGATTGAAGGGGATGGTCTAACCGAATTACCAAAAAACGTCTCGGATTTACCAACTCGTGCCTTAGTAGTTTGACCAGTCTTGATTTAAGTATTTTTACCCAAGATTATCATATTCAAATATTTATTAACGAATTACTTGACAATCTAAAAAATTTTGCTACATTTAAAGACTATGTTGAAAGATGCCGAAAAAATTAGAATTAAGCTAAAGGCTTATGACCATAGAATATTAGACCAATCGGCACGGGATATTGTGGAAGCCGCCCGCCGAACCGGCGCCATGGTATCCGGTCCAATCCCCTTGCCGACTAAACGGTCGCTTTATACGGTTTTGCGTTCACCTCACGTCGATAAAAAATCAAGAGAACAATTTGAAATAAGAATACATAAAAGATTAATCGAAATTTCTAATGCCACCGCCGAAATGGTCGACGCCTTAATGAAATTAGAGGTTCCGGCTGGAGTGGAAGTGGAGATAAAATCAGCATGATCGGTCTCTTAGGTAAAAAAGTTGGGATGACTCAAATCTACTCGGATAAGGGCGATGTTATTCCAGCTACGATACTTAGGGTTGGACCATGTTTTGTGGTTCAAAAGAAGACGAAAGAGAAAGACGGCTACGAGGCACTCCAGATTGGTTTTGAGAAGGCAGAGGATTTGAATAAACCGGTGGCTGGTCATTTTAAAAAGAATAATGTTACCGCCTGCCAAGAACTGGCGGAAATCCAAGTGGCTAATGCAGCAGAATTTAATTTAGGACAGGAAATTAAGGTAAATGTTTTTAATCCGGGTGAAAAAGTAGCCGTGACCGGCTTGACCAAAGGACGGGGCTTCAGCGGTGGAATGAAACGTTGGGGTTGGCATTGCGGACCAGCTTCACATGGTTCGATGTCGCATCGCCGACCTGGCTCGGCTGGGTCAGGTTCCAGTCCGGGTCGGGTCTTGCGGGGTAGACATTCACCTGGACAATATGGTAATGAGCAAGTGACGATAAAGAATTTAAAGATCGCCAAAGTGGATGCGGATAATAATTTGCTTTTTGTGAAAGGTGCCGTACCAGGCTCAAAAAACGGTTTGGTGATGGTGAAGAAAATAAAATGATAACAGAAATTTTGTCGGCATCGGGTGAAAAGCAAGAAAAGATTGAATTGCCCGATAATATTTTCCAACAGAAGCCTAACCCAAGTTTAGTCTGGGAGGCGGTTAACAATTTTCTGGCAAACCAGCGTCAAGGCACGGCTAAGACTAAAACCAAAGGTGAAGTGAGGGGTGGTGGCAAAAAGCCTTGGCGACAGAAACACACCGGACGGGCTCGGGCTGGTTCGATTCGTTCGCCCATCTGGGTCGGGGGTGGAACCGTTTTTGGACCTTCGCCCCGCGACTATTCTTTCCACCTGCCCAAAAAGAAACGACGTAAAGCCCTGTTAGTCGCCCTGACCGATAAAGTTAAAACGAGCAATTTGAAAATAATTTCGGATGTACCAAAAGATGTTATTAAAACCAAAGAAATAGTGAAAATTCTTGCCGGGTTCGGCGTGACCGAAGGTCGAACCTTGTTATTATTAGATTCGGTCTCGGAAAATCTGGTTCGTTCGACCCGCAATATTCCGAACCTCGATTTGAAAAGCGCCAAAAATTTAAATGTCTATGATGTAATTAGCGCCGACCAGGTCATTTTTACTAAAGCAGGTATCGAACAATTTATTTCGGAAATCGGCAATAAAATAATTGAAGAAAAAGCCGAGGCTAAATAATGGTCGAACCGCATAAAATAATCATTCAGCCAATCGTTACCGAAAAAGCCGTGCGGCTGCGGGAAAGTGATAACCAATATAGTTTTAAAGTTAAATCGGATGTCAATAAAATTGTGATTCGGCGCGCGGTCGAGAAACTATTTAACGTTAAAGTTGAGAAAGTGCGAGTGATGAATTACTTGGGAAAGCCGAAACGGATGGGCGTGTTTCTGGGAAAGCGTTCGGATTGGAAAAAGGCAATTGTGACCTTGAAGAAGGGTCAGAAGATTGAAAGCTTAGGACGGGCATGAGCCTAATGGTTTACGAAATGGAGAATAATGGGAATTAAATTTTATCGTCCAATGACGTCGGCACGTCGATATTATTCGGTATCGACTTTTGAGGATATTACTACCAAGAAACCCCACAAGTCATTACTTTTACCCAAACGAAAGCGGGGTGGTAGAAATAACCAGGGTCGGCTCACGGCTAAATACCGCGGGGGTGGTGAAAAACAGCATTTACGGATAGTTGATTTTAAACGCGACAAATCGGGAATTCCGGCAAAAATAGTCTCAATCGAATACGACCCGAACCGCTCGGCTCGAATCGCCCTGCTATCTTATAGAGATGGTGAATATCGTTACATTTTAGCCCCGGAAGGAGTCCGGACCGGGGAAGAGATAATGTCCGGACGTAATATTGCAATTAAAATCGGTAATGCAATGCCGATTCAAGATATTCCAGTCGGCGTCGAAATTCATAATTTACAACTTTATCCTGATTATAATTCCTATTTGGTTCGAAGTGCGGGAACCTCGGCGCAAATCTTAGCGAAAGAGGAAAACCATGCGGTTATCAAGCTGCCCTCCGGTGAAATCAGAAAATTTGCCCTGAATTGTTATGCAACAATCGGCAAAGTTTCCAATGCCGAGCATAAGGATATCTCAATTGGTAAAGCGGGTCGGTCAAGACACCGTGGCATCCGACCAAGGACCCGAGCCGTGGCGATGAATCCGATTGACCATCCAATGGGTGGCGGCGAAGGTAAATCATCCGGTGGGCGACATCCTTGTTCCGAAAAGGGCTTTATTGCGAAAGGTAAAAAAACCAGAAAACATAAAAAGCATTCCAGTAAACTAATCATGCAACGGAGAAAATAATGAGCAGATCAACGAAAAAAGGTCCCTATATTGACGAAAAACTTTTTAAGAAGATGAAGAAGATGATCGAATCGGGTGAAAAGCGAACGATTAAGACCTATGTCCGGCGCTGTGTGATTCCTCCTGAGTTTGTTGGCTATACAATTGCGGTGCACACCGGTAATCGATTTTTGCCGGTCTATATTACGGAACGAATGGTCGGGCATCGCTTAGGTGAATTTGCCCCGACCCGAACCTTCCGCGCTCATTCCGGTCAGCGCCGCGAGAAAAAAGAGGAAGTGGTAACCAAGAAATAAGTTAGAATTATGGAAGCAAAGGCATTTTGTTATTATCAACGAGTTTCAGCCAAGAAGATTAACCGCATTCTGGCATTAATTAGAAATCGAGCAGTGCCCGAAGCACTGAACATCTTGACTTTCTTAGCCAAGCCGACCAAACGGAGTGTGCTTAAAACTTTGCATTCGGCGGTAGCCAATGCAATTAGCTTGGCGGGTAAAGCAAAATTAGCTGAAGCGGATTTGTATGTTAAGAAAGCGATTGTTAATGGCGGTCCAATGATGAAACGGTGGCAAGCTGGTCCCCGGGGCAGTGCAACAATCATCCGAAGACGTACTTCCCATATCTGTATCGTCGTGGCAAGTAAAGAAGGAGTAAAGAAATAATGGGACAAAAGACTCACCCCATAGGTTTTCGTCTGGGAATCACGAAAGATTGGAAGTCAGCTTGGTTTGATGAACGGAATTATCGACGCTATTTATTAGAAGATTTAAAAATCCGTCGTTATATTAAAGCAAAACTTCCGGAGGCAATGATTTCCGACATCGATATAAAACGAGTGGCTAATCGAACTTCGATAACGATTCATACCGCGCGCCCGGGTATGGTTTTTGGTACCCGGCGTCAGGCATTGGATACTTTGCGCGAGGAGATTAAACGTTTGATTGGACGTGATGTTATGATTTCGGTTGAAGTCGTGAGGGTGCCCGAATTAGAAGCGCAATTAGTTGCCGAAAACATTGCCCGACAATTAGAACAACGCGTCGCCCACCGACGCGCAATGAAACGGGCGGTAACCCAAGCCATGAGATTAGGTGCGCTCGGGATTAAGATTCAGGCGTCCGGACGGTTGGGTGGAGTTGAAATTGCCCGTTCCGAACGCTATCTTGCAGGCAGGGTGCCGCTGCAAACTTTACGAGCCGATATCGACTATGCAATTGATGTGGCAAAGACGATTTACGGAACCTGCGGGGTCAAAGTCTGGATTAATAAAGGACAGGTCGCCACGAATTAGGGGTAATAATCAATGTTAATGCCCAAACGAACTAAATATCGAAAACAACAAAGAGGACGAAGAAAAGGAAAAGCTACTGCCGCTAATAAGCTTGACTTTGGCGAATTCGGTTTACAAGCACTCGAACCAGCCTGGATAACCGCTCGACAGATTGAAGCAGCGCGGGTAGCAATTACGCACTTTATGAAGAAAGCGGGAAAACTTTGGATTAGAGTGTTCCCGGATAAGCCAGTATCTAAAAAACCAGCCGAAACCCGAATGGGAAAGGGTAAAGGACCCCCGGAATTCTGGGTCAGTGTGGTAAAACCGGGTCGGATACTTTTTGAGATCGATGGTATTGGCGAACAAAATTCGAGGATTGCCCTGCGGCTGGCAGCAAGTAAATTGCCGATTAAAACCAAAGTGATGCAACGCGAGGAGATTGGTTATGAAGCCTTCTGAAATACGCAATATGACCGAAGATGAGATGAAGCGAGCGCTGGTAGCTTTGCAGGATGAATATTTTAAGCTTCGGTTGCGCCGGAGTAGCGAAGAATTACCAAACCCTTTACGGTTAAGAACGGTTCGTCGAGGTATCGCAAGAATGTTAACCGTTCTGCGCGAACTTGAACTTAAAAAAAGTACTAAGGTAGAAAAGAGTAAGGATGCGAAAGCATAGAAAAACTTTAATCGGAGTGGTCAAGAGTAATCGAATGCAAAAAACGGTAGCGGTGGCAGTTGAAAATTTCCAGTTTCATCCGAAGTTAAAAAAGTATCGTCGCAGTCATAGTAAAATATATGCTCATGATGAAAAAAATGACTGCAAGGTTGGAGATAAAGTTTTAGTAATGGAAACAAGACCCTTATCGAAACTTAAGCGCTGGCATGTGGTAAAAAAGGTATGAAAATGTTTAATTTCATCGGTATTCAAAAATAGCGCTATGATTCAAGACTTTAGTCGATTAGTTGTCGCGGATAATACCGGAGCAAGAAAAGCAATGGTGATTAGGGTTATAGGCGGTTCGAGGCGACGTTTTGGTCGGCTGGGCGATGTTGTTATGGTCACGGTTAAAGACGCATTGCCCAATGCTTCAATTAAAAAGGGGGATAAAGCCCGTGCCGTTATAGTGCGAACGCGTAAAGAGCAGAGACGAACGGACGGATCTTATGTTCGATTCGATGACAATGCTTGTGTTTTAATTGACGATAAAGGCGAACCGAAAGGGACAAGAGTATTTGGACCGGTGGCACGCGAATTACGAGAAAAAAAGTATACAAAAATTGCTTCATTAGCCGCTGAGGTGATTTGAGTAATGAATATTAGGAAGAATGATGTAGTCGAAGTAATAACCGGGGAAGAAAAAGGCAAACGGGGAAAGGTCTTAAGAATCGTTAAGGGTGACCAACAGGAAATTAGGCTTTTGATTGACGGTTTGAACTTGGCGAAGAAACATCAAAAGACCCGAGGTGCCGGCAAACCGGGCGGAATTATCGATTTGCCCAACCCAATTCATGTGTCAAATGTTGTATTAATATGTCCGAAATGTGGTAAAAAGGCAAAAGTCCACCGCGATAAAGTAGAAGGAAGAAGAATTAGAATTTGTCGGGTTTGTGAAGAGGCTATTGACTAATGGCGGCAAGACTTAAAACGGAATACCGAAAACGAATAATGGATAGTCTGACCAAACGATTTGGTTATAAAAATATCTATCAAGTTCCGAGATTGGAAAAGGTAGTTATTAATGTTGCCGCCGGTGAAGCGGTCCAGGACCCAAAAATTTTAGAGGTAATTACCGAAGATATCGGTTTGATTACCGGTCAAAAGCCGATCACGACCAGAGCCAAACGGGCGATTTCGGCATTCAAATTAAGACAGGGAATGCCAATTGGGGTAAAGGTAACTTTAAGAGATGACCGGATGTATGAGTTTATCGACCGATTTTTCAATTTCGCCGCACCAAGAATTCGTGACTTTCGTGGATTCTCGGCTGATATTTTCGATGGAAGGGGTAGCTGCAGTCTCGGGATTTCAGAACAAATTATTTTCCCGGAACTAGAAGCATCAAAAATCAAGAAAGTCTTTGGGATGGATATCACCTTCGTTACTTCGGCTAAACATGATGATGAGGCAAGAGCCTTGTTAGAGGAATTGGGTATGCCATTTCGAAAGGAGCGTTAATTATGGCAAAGCGGTGTCTAATTGTAAAATCGCAAAGGTCGCCAAAATTCAAAGTACGAAAGTATAATCGTTGTCAAAGGTGTTTTCGCCGACGAGCCTTCTATCGACGTTTCGGTTTATGTCGGCTTTGTTTTCGCGAATTAGCTTTAAGAGGAGAACTTCCCGGTGTTAGGAAAGCAACTTGGTGAGGAGGCAAAATGGATCCGATAAGTGATATGCTAACCAGAATCCGTAACGCGCTCCATGCGAAACAACGACAATTAGAAATTCCCTATTCCAAATTGAAGTACGAAATTGCCCGGGTTTTAATGCAAGAAGGCTATATCAGTAATTTTCAAGAACTCGGCAACCAGGGCGTAAAGAAGAAAATCTTAATTCAGCTCAAATATGGAGAAAATGGCAAGTCGGTTATCTACGGATTGAAGCGAATCTCAAAGCAGAGTCGGCGGGTTTACGTGAAATGTGATGAAATTCCTAAAGTAATCGGCGGACTTGGGATAGTGATTATTTCAACGCCCAAGGGAATTATCACCGGACAAGAAGCGCAAAACGAACACATGGGTGGTGAAGTTCTCTGTTATATTTGGTAAGCGCATTTAACCCAAAACGCTGAAATCCCAAAGTAGCTAATAACACTCCCAAACTAACTAATCGTCAATAATTTTTTTAAAAAACATTATCGTGAATGATAAAAATAAATGTGATGTAAAATTAAATTGGATTGTTGATTTGGGGCTTTGTGATTTTGAACGTTCATTCATTATTCAAAAAAGACTGCATCAAATGAGAGTCGAAGCTAAAATACCGGACACGATAATTTTGGTTGAGCATCTACCGGTAATAACTTTTGGAAAAGGGAGTAATTCAACCAATTTATTGGTTTCGACCGATACTTTGCAAAGAAAAGGAATAAAAATTTACCATATTGAACGTGGGGGAGACGTTACTTTTCACGGACCGGGTCAGTTAGTTGGGTATCCAATATTCCATATTAAGGAGGCTTTAGCCGGAATTAGGGCAATGATTGAAAAATTAGAGTTGACTTTAATTCTTTCCTTAAATGAGTTTGGTATCAAAGCCGTGGCAAAACCTAAATTGGTTGGAGTTTGGGTAGGTGATGAGAAGATTGCGTCAATCGGCATCGCAATAAAAAAATGGGTAACTTTTCACGGATTTGCGCTTAATGTTAATACCGATTTGTCTTTTTTTGACCTGATTCGACCTTGTGGTTTAAAGAACGTCAAAATGACTTCAATGGAAAAAATATTAGGTAAAAAAATAAATTTGAATCAGGTTAAAGAACAAATTAAATTTAATTTAGAAAAAGTATTCAGTAAGAAATTTCGTAAGCAAGAAGCTTTAGATGAATTTGCCTCTTAATTTAACTTCTTTGACACAAAGCTTAGCCAGCGCAAAGAATTTTTCCGTTTCGGCTCGGGAAAAAGGTTTTTTCTTGCGGTAGATTTGGCTCCGGGCGTTCTCCGGAACAAACTGCTGCAAGGCGTAAAGTCGAGCGCCGGCTATCACTTTTAAAATCTGATTGATTTCTTTTTCTCCGACAAGCCCCGGGACCACCGTAGTACGAAATTCGTAATCAATTTTCCCGGCTAAAAGTAATTTAATCGTTCGATTAATCAATCCTATTTCGAGTTTTCGACCACAAGCTCTTTCATAACGTTTGTCTAAAGCTGTTTTAATATCCATCGCGATATAATCCACGAGTTTATTTTCGACTAGCTTCATTAGGATATAAGGATAGTAACCATTGGTATCAATTTTAATTTTTAGACCCAGTTGCTTAATTTTATGGCAGAGCCCGATAATTTCCGGATGCATACAAGATTCACCACCAGTAATTACAACTCCATCCAGCCATTCACTTTTATCTTTTAATTTCTTTTCTATTGTTTTCCACTCGATTTCTTTCAAATTTTTGGAATCTTTAGCTAATGGATAATTTTGACAGAACGGGCATTTGAAATTACAAGCCCCTAAAAAGATAACCGAAACTAACTTACCATCCCAATCAACCAGCGAAGATTCAATAAAACCTAAAATCCGCAATAGTTTACAGTTCGGAATTTTTTAAAAACCACAAGATTAATACGAAAAATGTCGTTGCTAGGGTAATGCCTAATATGACTCCAGGTTAGCAGTTCTACGTTTTGCTTAAAATAGCCTTCTGCGATAACGGCGAAATTTTGTGATTTCATTATCTCGCTTGTTTTTTTATTTAGGCATTGAAAATATTGTTTTCAAATTGTCGAAGGTCGGCGGCGTTTTTGCCCAGCGGCCTAGTTCTTTACCGTCGCGTTCCAAGACAACCGTAGGGATATCGGCAACATCATTAAAAGCACCCTCAGCTAAGCCATCAACCGTCTCCATATCGTAATAATCAATTGTTGCATCATTCAACCAGTGACTACGAAAATATTCAATTTTTTCATGAACTTTGTGACAAACTTCGCAGCTCTGTTTGCCAAAAACTTTGAATTTTATGCTAACATCAGCCAATTTTCCTCCTAACCACCATGCTCAGAAAAATCAAGGTTACAAAATCAAAAAAACAGATTGACCGGCAGCCAATACGGCGATTGGTTGCTATTATCCGCTGCATCATTGCTTTTTAGCATAAGAAATTTTGACAATAGGTCAATAGAATAGTTTTTGGAAAAAAAAGGGGACTTTAGACTTATTATTCTGTGCGATTTTTCATTACCGTATTCAATTCCTGTTCAAATACAGCGTAAGTAAGTCGGTCAAACAGGACAAAATCAGATCTTTTAATTATACTGTTTTTATTAGTATGATTAATAATCTCATCGATCATTATTTGTGCGCATTTTTCTTTGGGAAAACCGCCAACGCCGGCGCCTAAAGCCTGAAATGCAATGCTATTAACTTTAAGTTCTTCCGCTCTTTTTAAGCAGTTCTGGGCGGCTAATTGTATTTTATAATCGTCGGTATTTAAGTCTTGTCCCATTACTGAGGCATGAATTACATATTTTGACTGGAGTTTTCCAGCAGTCGTAACAATCGCTTTGCCTACTTCAATCGGTCCTTTAAGCATCGCTTCTTGCTCAATAATTTCACCGCCTTTACGCTTGATTGCACCAGCCACGCCACCGTCCATCCACAAATGATTATTGGCGGCATTGACTATCGCTTCCGTCGTTTGTTCGGCTATATCGCCGATAATTAAATTTATGGTCGAATCTTTTGTTTTATACTGAACCATTTAATTAAAGATTTCAATTTAATATTCTTCGGATTTACACCGGTAGTAATTTCGGCGGTCTCGATTTTCTGAGTTTCATTCTTGGTCAGTGACAATCTTTAATATTTGTTCCGAAGTTTTTGCTTGATTCAATTGGATTCGTACTTCTTCTTTGCGGAGAATTTTTGAAAGTCGAGCTAAGGTTATAATATATTCGGATTTCTTTTCTTCCGGCGCGGCGATTAAGAAAATCAGATGGGATGGTTTACCATCAAGACTTGAGAAATCGACTCCGGCTTGCGACCGGCCAAACGCCAAAATGATATTTTTGATCGCTTTGGTTCGAGCGTGGGGAATTGCAACACCCGAACCGATGCCGGTGCTTTCTAAATTTTCTCTTTTCAGAATGGCATTAAAGAATTCATCGGCATCGGTAACGATGCCTTGTTCGATAAGAACGGCAGATAATTCTTTTATTGCTTCAACTTTCTCTTTTGCTTTTAAGTCTAAAATTATTGCTGGTTGCAACAAAAGTTCAGATATCTTTTGCATTCTACCTCCTGTTCATTACGTTAGAAAATATTTTTAACAAAGTTGGGCTTAATCCTACTTTTAAGTTTCTAACGGGGTTCATTTTATGATTAGCACTTTATCATGAGTCCGTCTAATCAATTCGTTGAAATCTAAATTAGACTGGCCACTCACAACGATTCCATTAAGTTCAAAGCTCTGCAGAACTTCAATCAGTTTAGTTTCGGGTGTTCCTTCTTCTAAAATTAAAGAGATTTTAACGTTCTCTTCAAAGGCATCGTCTTCAATTTCGTAAAGGGTTGCCCAAGCTGCTTCTTCTCGGCTCGAATCTGCCCTATGCCGCTTGATTTTCGTTTTTGCTGGTTGCGGCGTTAACGCAGAATCGTTAATAATAAATACCGCAAAAATTCGAGCATTCAGAATTTTAGCTAATTTCAACGTCCAGGCGGCTAACGCCTTGGCTGATTCACGATTTTCTGCATAAAGTAATATTTTCTCTAACATTTATTTTCCAATGCAGAATTTTGAAAAAATAAGATTTAAAATAGCTTCATTAGTCACTTTGCCGGTTATTTCACTTAAAGCATCAATTGCAGTTCTAATTTCGTGAGCAATCGTCTCCAAGTAATTTTCCTTCTGGACTTGGTTTAAGGCATCTTTTGCTCTTTTCAGGGCTTCGATATGCCGACGATTAGTAATAAAATAACCTTCTTTTTTGTTGGTCGTGAATTGTTTGGTCAATATCCCGCGTAATTTGTTAATTCCGTGATTGTAACGAGCCGAAGTCTTGACTATTTTATGACTATCGACACCATTAAAAAACTTAGGGTCAAATCGATTCTTTAAATCAATTTTATTAAGAATGAACAGATGCTTCTTCCCTTTAGTAGCGTTCAATACTCTTTTATCTTCTTGATTTGCCAGCTTCGAGTTATCGAAAACAGCTAGAACAAGGTCGGCTTCGGTTAGGTAATCATTGGTCTTGGCTATCCCTAATGCTTCAATTTTTCTTTGGTTTTGGCGTAAACCAGCGGTGTCAACCAAGCGAACCGGAACACCAGTAATAATCATTCGTTCTTCCAAACTATCCCGGGTAGTACCTGGAATTTCGGTAACAATCGCGCGCTCTCTTTCTAATAATCGATTGAAGATACTCGATTTACCAACGTTCGGTTTACCGACAATCACGACCAAAGCACCTTCGCGCAAAAATCGCTCAGTCTCGCCCTTTGCCACGATTTTGCGGATTTTAGTTTCCACCTTGCTTGCGATGGATTTAATTTTCGGCAGCGGATTAAATCGTTCATCGCCTTCGAATTCCAACGCATTTTCGGTTTGACAAAGAATATCGGTTAACTCATCAGTTACCTGATCAATTATCTTAGATAGAGAACCGGTAAGTTGGGAAATAGCACTACGGCTTGCTTTTTCGCTCTTTGCCTGAATCAAATCTAAGATTGCTTCGGCTTGGGTTATATCCATCTTGCCAAGCAGCACGGCTCTTTTGGTAAATTCACCGGGCTCGGCAAGCCGGGCGCCTTGTTCTAAAAGTATTTTTAAAACGGTCTCTGCAACCAATGTTCCACCATGACAGGAAATTTCTACCATATCTTCTCCGGTGTAACTAGTTGGTGCTCGAAATATCGAAAGCAATGCAGCGTCAACCAGCTCACTTGTTCTAGGGTTGATAATCTTGCCATAAATGATAGTGTGGCTTGGGCTTGCCGACGGTCGCTTCTTGCCGGAAAATAAAGTGTCGGCGATGGAAAATGCGGAGATGCCGGAAAGTCGGATTACCGCAATTCCTGCTTCACCAGGCGGCGTGGCAATTGCCGTTATGGTATCAGTCCAACCAATCATTAACTCAATTCTGAGTTGTTACTTTAATTGGTGCAATGATTACGTTTTTTCTTATACCGCTGCCGACCGAATAGACTTTGACATCGGTCAGCGTAGCCAGAGTTTTTTCGACCGACTCGAACTCTCGGTCATTGAGCAGGTCCAAAGCCATCTCACGACCAGTTTCAAGGACAATTCTCGCAATCGCAGTAGCTTTTTTACAGAGAAAATTTTCGCGCCGCATCCGATAACCACTTACATCAACCATTAGTCCCGGCATCTCTTCGTATTTACGCTGGACAATGACTCGAGTCAAATATTGAATCGATTTAAGTGTCATCCCGCGACGACCAATCAAAAGTCCATTCGAGTAACGACTCTTGATATTCGCATAGTAACCCTCGTCGGTCTTTTTAACTTCAATTTTAGCTTTAACCCCAATGAAGTTAAGAAGGTCTCTTATTACACCTTCTATTTCGACAGCGAGTTGGTCAAGGGACTGGTCGCTGGTTGTGTTTTCCGCCATGGTAAACCTCCTTTTAGCACAATCATGCTCTCCAAAATCGAGAGTATATTATATATGAACCAATACAGCTGTAATCCAGATGGAAAATTTAAAAAGATTACAGTCATGAAAATCGGCATAAATACTTGCAGCGCCATATTCCGTTTATCGGCGCTGGTTAGGAGACTTTGAGCTAAAAATGAAACGCCCATCAAAATCGGTAAAATATAGTAGGGATCCTTTAATGATAAGTCTTTAAGCCAGAACATAAAATTTGCCTGACGCAAATCAAAAGTCGATCGCAAAACTGAATAGAGTGCCCAGAAGATTGGTAATTGAATGATTAGCGGTAAGCAACCGGAAAATGGATTAATTTTGTGAATTTTATACAACTGCATCGTTTCTCGGTTCAATCCCTGTGGGTCACTTTTGTATTTTTTCTTGAGTTCATTCAATTTCGGCTGCAAAAGTTGCATATTGCGCATCTGCTTGGTTGAGCTGTGAGTTAAGGGCCAAAATAAAACTTTCATTAGTATCGAAAAAACAATGATTGCAACACCATAATTACGAAAGATACGGAATAGAAAATCGAGTATCTTCAAGATAGCAATACTAAAAGGTTTAGGCCAGCCCAATTCGACCGTATTTTCAAAACCAAGTCCATTGGTCTTTAAGATGTCATATTTAAGTGGATTTAAGAAGACGAGAAAATTTATGGCTGGCGGGCTTTGATGAGCACCCGCGACAAAACCAATACGTTTGTCGGGCAATATCCTCGCTGCAACCGTATCGAACTTATTAGCTAAACCGACGAGAGTTAAGAGAAAATATTTAGAACGTAATCCCACCCAATCGATCTTATCGGTCCGCACAATACCGTTTTTTATCTTCCCTGCCGGATAGCCGTTCAATGCTTTGTCCGCTTTGCAATAAAATCGAAAATGACTTAAGTCGTCGGCAATATTTGGTTCGGTTGTAGCAATTCCGGCATCGGCGGCAATAAGATAACCCTGGTATTGACCTTCAATATTTATTGTGACATTCAATGAATAGTCATTGTTGAGGCGCCAGATTTTTTTAATCTTTAAACCGGATAAATCTTTTTCGTACTCAACGGTTGAATCGGTCGCCTTGATTGTCATCATGAGATTGGATAAATTTAAATCACCCTGGTTTGACCACAAAGTAGTAGAAAAGAGAGAGTTTCCTTTTGGTACCAGTTCGGTTTTATATTGTTTCAACCAGGCTGATTTAATCACCCCGCCTTGATTAGAAAATATAATCCGTAATTTAGAGTTTTCTAATACCGTTTCAATTTCCGGCTGAGTCGGTTCGGTTGGTTTTTTGATTTCGGCGGGATGAGTAATTACCGGCTTAGTTGTTTCAGTTGGGACAACTTCTTCGCTTTTCTTCGTTTCTTCGATAGTTTTGGCGGTTTGGGCAGGTGGACGGAAGATGAATTGCCAGATAATAAGAATGCCAAAAATAACCGCAAAGGCAATGAGGATTCTTTTGGTATCGCCCATTTTAGTGGTTCAGCTCCTTCTTGGAGGGAGCTGGGTCATAGCCGCCAGCAAAAAATGGGTTACATTTTAAGATTCGTTTTATGCTTAAAAACGTCCCTTTAATAATACCATGTTCTTGAAATGAGTTAATCGAATACTCTGAGCAAGAAGGATAGAATCGGCAGGAGTGGGGGAGAACCGGAGAAATCGTCAACTGGTAAAATCGAATCAGATTTATGAATAATTTACGCATGGGTGGTGATTCCTTTAGTCAAGGTTAGTAATTCTTCTTTCAATTCCCAGAAGTTTTTGTTTTTTGCATTCTCGCGGGCTTGAATAACATAGTCAAATCCTTCGGCAAAAGATTCTTTATTCAGACGGTAAATCTCTCGGAATCGGCGTCTTACTAAATTTCTCATTACCGCGGTTTTAATTTGTCTCGGGATTAAAAAAGCAACCCTTTTTTGGGGCGAAGGAAAAAATCGTAAAATCACATTATCAGTCTGAACTCGATTTCCCTTTTTCAGAACTTGTTCAATCTCCTTTCGTTTTCGGATAATTTCATTTTTCTTTAAAGTCTGCTTCATATATATCAACCGCAGAGTTATCAGAGATAACAGAGAAGAAAAAAGGTTTACCTCGAAAGCACGAAATGATGAAAACACGAAATGGGAAAAAATTCATAAACTCATTTTCGTAAATATATCTTTTCGTGTCTTAGGTGATTTCGTGGTCAGATTTGCCTCTGCTTTCTCTGTGTTCTCTGTGGTTATTTTTTATCTTATACCGCAAGTCGTTTTCTTCCTTTTCTTCTTCTTCGTTTAATCACATCTCTGCCGCTCTTAGTTTTCATACGGGCACGGAAGCCATGGGTTCGTTTTCGTTTAATCTTTGATGGCTGATAAGTTCGTTTCGGCATATATCACCTCTTTTCAATTAGTGAACTCCTTGGGTAACAAAACTTCGTTGAAATCTTTTTCGAGTGTCACCTCATTGGGATTATAAAATAAAAATCGCTAAAGTCAAGAAGTAATTAAGAAATTCCAGAAAAGACATTGAGGACGCAGAAATTTTGAATTCAGAGTTAGGAATATAGCCTTATATAACTGTAGTTAATAATCTGTGTTAATCTGTGGTTAATATCATCTTCTGTGTTTTCTGTGGTTTCAGTATCTATTCCAAATTGTTAAAGAGCAGTTTTAGGTGCCTCTAATATATTAGTCGCTTAAAAAAGCGAAAAAGGGCAGAAATCTTTCAAAAGATTTAAACTGACCCCCTTAGTTATTGATTATTATACTTTTAGCTCACCTTCATTTTTTTGCTAGAGTTTAAATATGGCTGATTCGTTTCCAGCTTGAGCTTGCTCTACTTCTGAACAGTCTTCGTCGGCAAAGCATTTTTTCATTAATCCTCTTTTTTGCGATGGCTCTAAATCTTAATTATATCTAATTTAGACGCAAATTTTGGCAAAAGGGGACAAAGAAAATTAAGGTGTTGACAGACTAAAATCTTATTGTATCTTTAGTTAAAGGAGCAAAAACTATACCTCAGGATTCATTTCTTCAATTAGCCGATACTCTTATTACAAAGACCAAGAGTCTTATTTCATCGGTACAGACTGAAGAAGAGTTGAAGATTGGCTTTGAAAAAATCTTAGAACCAGCACTAAAAAGCATCGGGGTTGAAACGAAGCCGCGTTATGAGCGTCTCGGTGCTGAGGCGAAAACGGTCTATCAAGGTCGTCCGGATGCAGTTCATGGTCAGGTTATTATTGAATATGAGCCGCCTAAAGCGTTTTCTTCTAATCGAGCAGTGTTACATGCATTCAATCAACTGGTTGATTACATCACAGCCGAATCTCGCTCATCGGCTTTGAACCGGCTGGCTGGGGTCGGTTTTGACGGATACTCAATCTTTTTTGTTAAGTATCAAGGTAAACCCCGCCCTTCGTTTCTGCGGGCAATCCATGAAGGGCGGGGTAAACCCAATGGACCAGTGAATAAAGAATCATTTGTTCGTCAGGGACCATATCCGTTTAATCCTGAAACTGCACGCACTCTTCTAACCTATCTCAGGGCACTCGCAAGATTACCTCTTACTGCGGAGAACCTTGCCCAAAAGTTCGGGCCAAAAAGCGAAATTGCTCCTATGGCGGTTTCCGCTTTCGCCGATGCATTGGAACATTGGGGAAGCGACCGAGTGCGTGTCTTTTTTGAAGAGTGGAAACGGCTATTCGGGATTGTTTACGGTGAGCGGTTTAGTGCTCATCAACCAGAAGAAGCAACTGTCCTTTCGCGGCTTTACCAGGTAGGCAGAGAAACCAATTTTCAAGAGCTTCTATTCTCAGTTCATACTTATTTTGCACTTCTGATGAAATTCATTAGCGCTGAACTTCTTTCGCTTAAAGAGACTGCATTTAGCTCATCTTTTTCCCATCAGCTTACCCATACCTCGAAAGAGGAATTGAAAGCCAAGCTTACCGACATTGAAGATGGCGGGATTTATACAAAGCAGGGTATCACAAATTTACTCGAAGGCGATTTCTTCCGTTGGTATCTTGATAGCTTCTCGCCTCGTCTGGAGGAAGCGATTCGAGAAATGGCAAGAGCGCTTTCCGAATTCGAACCGGCGACAACCTTTATTGAACCTGAATCTTCTCGTGACCTTCTCAAAAAACTATACCAGTATTTAGTTCCGCAAGAGGTACGTCATAACCTTGGTGAATATTACACGCCGGATTGGCTTGCCGAACTTATTCTCAATGAAGTTGACTATGATGGTAATACCTTGAAGCGTGTTCTTGACCCAGCTTGCGGCTCTGGAACATTCCTTGTTCTGGCTATTCAGCGGGCAAAAGAATATGGCAGACTAAATAAAGAACCACCCCTTGAGACCGTCAAAAGAATAATTGCCAATATTTGGGGTTTTGATTTAAACCCGTTAGCAGTAATTGCGGCAAGGACAAATTATCTTTTTGCCCTCGGTGAACTGGCTCAGCAATTGCCATCGCTGGAAATCCCAATTTATCTGGCGGATTCGGTTCTCTGGCCCGAAAGAAGCGGGCAGACAACGCTTAATTTTGCCGGTGGCGACCATGTAAAGGTGCAAACATCAATTGGCGAATTTCATGTTCCTCTTATCTGGATTAAGGATAAAGGTTTCCTGATGAACAAAGCGGCTCCGCTGGTTGAAGACATGGCAAAACAAAAATATACCGATTCCGAAGCTATGACTCGCTTTAGCAAGGAGGGCTTGGTTTTTCCGCCCCATGAACCGGTTATTTTGAACTTCTACAAGGAGATTTTAGAACTTGAGAAAAAGAATAAAAATGGAATCTGGGCAAGATTTCTTAAAAACGCCTTTGCACCGATGGTTGCCGGTAAGTTCGATTTTGTCATCGGAAATCCGCCGTGGATTCGGTGGGGTTATCTTTCACAAGAATATCGTAATGCGACACTCAAAATGTGGAAGGAATATGGTCTATTCTCTCTTAAAGGTCATGCTGCACGGTTGGGCGGAGGGGAAAAGGATTTTTCCATGCTTTTTACTTATGCCGTAGCAGACTATTACTTAAAGAAAGACGCCAAACTTGGGTTTCTCATTACCCAGGAAGTCTTCAAATCAAAAGGTGCAGGTGAAGGTTTTCGCAGGTTTCAACTTGGCGACCATGAGTCGTTGAAAGTCATTAAGGCTCACGATTTAGTTTCTGTGCAACCTTTTGAAGGAGCAGCCAATAAAACTGCCGCTATCATCTTAAAAAAGTGTCGCAAGACAAGCTATCCAGTTCCTTACATGCTTTGGACAAGAAAAAAAGGCATAGGTAAGATTGCAACGGATTTGACCTTGAAGGAAGCACTTCCACTTCTTCAGAAAAAGAAATTACTTGCCCAACCGATAGGTTTGCCTACTAGTTCTTGGCAAACCATTAGCGAAGTCCAAAAAGAACTTTCTCGTATTCAAGGAGAAAATGTCTATCAAGCACGTCTCGGTGCAAGAGTTGAGCCTTACGGGGTTTTCTGGCTTGAGATAAAGCAAGTGTTGTCTAATGGTGATTTAATTGTCCGTAACCTGCCAGAGAAGGGTAAACGAAAAATTGAACAGGTAGAAGAAAGGATTGAATCTAATCTTGTATTTCCGGCGGTTCGTGGCTCAGACATTGAAAGATGGAATGCAATTCCGCATATTTTTGTGTTAATGTCTCAGGACCCTAAAAAGAGCGAACCTTATCCGGAGCCGCAGATGAAGAAAGAATGGCCTCGAACCTATGGTTATCTTACAAAGTTTAGAGATGTCCTCCTATCACGTGGTTCAAAAACTGTGCGCCAATTTGCTGAACGGACTGAATTCTATGCAATGTTCGGTATTGGACCATATACGGTAGCTCGTTACAAAGTAGTCTGGAAACGCATGGCAAATGATATTATTGCGACAGTCATTTCACAACACAAAACGCCATTCGGCTATAAAATAGTTATTCCAACTGATACCACCTCCTTATTTGCAACCGATAATGAAGTAGAGGCTCACTATCTTTGCGCTATTATTAACTCAACCCCAGTTAGAGAGTTTATCAAATCCTATTCCTCAGCTGGTAGAGGATTTGGCACCCCCTCAGTAATGAATCATGTCGGTATTCCCAAATTTAATCCTAAAAACACATTACATAAAAAACTCGCCCAAATCTCCAAGATTCTCCATCAACTCAAAGCAAAAAACGAATTAGCCAAGATTCCAAAACTTGAAAAACAAAACGACGAGTTAGTCAGAAAATTATTTGGATTAGATGAATGCCACTAAGTCCCAAAGGCACAAAGGAATCACTTGGTGTCTTGGTGTCTTTGTGGCTACCAATTTGATTTTGCAAAGATTAGGGCAAATGCCAAATGAACGATGACTAAACTGTTGACTATGCAAAGAGGCGATGGATATTTTTGCTCTTAGTCGCCATTTTACTATTATTGAATTTGTTGGTTTGGCGCAATGCTTTAAAAAAGCCAAAACCGATTGATTTGCCGGTAAAACTAGACTCGATTATCGTTTAAAAGGATTTATGGTAATTATAAGCCACGGGAAATGTCTAAAGCGTCTAACCCGCGCCTAAATTCATATTCAGCTCCGACGCTTCCGCAATGAAGCGTCTTTTAGATGTTTTCCGTGGCTTTTGAAAATATTGACAAGCAAGAAATTAAAGTTAAGATTTTGGCATGAATAATATTCTATGGGCTAGGACACAAAAAGGACAAAAATATGGAGAGTATCTCTGTATTATTTTTCTGAGTTCGAGGATGATACTGTGATCACAAAAGTAGATATGTCAAATAAACTGAAACAACTCCTTTTAGGGATAAATATATCTGATAAAGTTGCTTCCGATAAAGCTTTTCAAATGTTTTTTCAGTGGTTACCAGATAAGAGCGACGAACTAGATGAAGAAGCAAGGAAAATAGTAAGCAAAATGTTAGAATCTATGTTTGATTCTGCAAAAGAAAAACTCGCCTCGATGCCAGACTCACCTCTGAAAAGACAAGGATTGCGAATAGTTAAAATGGCTTCCGGAGTTCACTTCGACAGTAATTCGTTAGTTCAAATTTTAGAAAAAAGAACAGAGAAGGATTTGCCGATATTAAAAGATATTAGAGATATTTTTATTAGGCACCTACAAATCATTCTTAATTTACTTTCGGATGTTATCGCTAATCCTCTGAGGGGTGTTAATGATTTTGCCAAATTAAGCTTGTTTTATTTATGTGTTGATGAATTACTAGTGGCATTCCATTTAGCCCAACACTCATTTATTAACCAAGCTTATACACATATCAGGTCTATTTTTGAAGCCTTAGATAAAATTGAATTATTCGAAACTAAACCAGAATGGTCTAAGTTATGGGCTAGCGACAATCCTAAAGATGAAAAGAAAAAATGGAAAGAACTGTCTCCTAGTGCAGTCAGAGAAAAATTAGGTAAAGTAAGGTATGACCCATTGTATAGCTATTTTTCTGAAATGGGGCCGCACGGATCATTCAAAAATGTCCAATCTCGATCGGGGATGATTAAAAAGTCTTGTTCTAAAGGAAGAAAAGAATTTCGGGTTTGGCTTGGTGGAGCGCCATTTGAACATAATATCGTATCTGTTAATAGTTTCCTACTGTATAGTTTGGTTGCTGTCTTATCAAAAATCGCTATAATTTATGGTAGATATTTAAACATCGAAGAAACAGATGGTATTTTACATAAGATACAAGTAGACTATAGGTCTTTTTTTGAAAATCACTTTATCAAATGGGCTGAGCGGGAAGGCAAAGATATTAAACCAATGGTTGAGTTAATTAGAAATTTGCCTAGTGTTGATTAATAGAAACAGTAAAGTTTAAACATATCTATTGAAGGGAAAAAAGGACATTTAGGAGTCAATTTTTAATAAGCAGTCAGCCTCCGAACCGACTCCCCAGGTTGCTTACCCGAATCGGGCGAGTCAACTCCCGAACCCACTCCCCGAAAGAACAGTGTTTAGGGGATAGTGGTTATTGACTAGTGAAGGCATATAAAAGAGATAATAGGGCGGTCTCGGAGGTAGCTCCCCAGGTGGCTCCCTAAGCAACCCCCGAGGCTACTCCCCAGGTTACTCCCTAAGTCGCTTCCTAAGTCGTCTCCCAAGCTGCCTCCTAAGCGGTCTCCCAAGTTACTTCCTAAGCAACCCCCCAAGTGACCTGGGAAGCGACCCCCGAAGCGACCTACGAGGCGACTCCCCAAGCCACTTAGGGGGTCACCCCCTAGGTGATACCCCCTCCCAAGCCCGAAATCACGGCAAACGTTTAACGATGCTCGACTTATAAGGAAATTTGGCTTGATTTTAGGTTAATATTTAACTATAACTATATAAGTAAGAAAATGACAAAAATCGACTTCGTTTTCACCAAAGAAATGGCAAAACTCTTAAAAATAGTTCGAGAAAAGTCTAACTTGTCACAAGTTGAAATTGCTAAGAGAATCGGATTTGCTCCTAAATCAGGTAAGATTTATATTTCACTTTTAGAAAATGGTAAAATAAAAAACCCTTCGTTAGGTTTAATCCTTCGTTACTTAAGTACTTGTAGTTCTTCTTGGCCTGAGTTTTTTAAAGAATTGGATACGATTGATTTTAAGCTGAGACACGATAAGATGATTGCTCAAGTCCATCCACCGCCTACTGAAAGAAAGATTCAACGTGATGCAATGAGATATGAAATCGGGGTCGAGTTTCCATCCAAAGAAAAGGAAGAGATTGATTTTGACCGATTAAAGAAACAGATTAAAGATAAAGTCACAGCATTAGTAAATAAAGAAGGGCTCACCCTCACCCCAACCCTCTCCCATCAAGGGAGAGGAGGAGATGCAGTTATTGCCAATTATCAGAAATTTGCTCAGGAATATTTTGAATTTTTAACAACTCTGAATAAAGCTGGAATGAAGATGGTTGCTGACAAATATCATAGAGCTGGATTACAACTGAATCTTATTTCTAAGATAAAAAAGATTATCAATTCGGTACTTAGAGGCGAGATTAAAAGAATAGAATCTAAAAAGCCGTTACCAACCGGAAAGCAAGAAAAAATGGCAATCGGATTTACTAAATATCGAATAAGAATCGAGCAGATTGAAGCCGAAGTTCATAAGATTTTATGTGAATTAGGCGTTCAGCCGCCGTGGTTTGCCTTATACAAGGACTTTGCCCGTGAATGCTATCGAATATTGAAAAGATACTATGGCAAAGAAATATTGAGCGATAAGTTCCAAGCAATCATAAAACGCTGGGTCAAAGAGGGTTTAAAGGAATACGTATTATTAACGGTAAAGGAAGCTACAATTAAAGTATTTGCCAGAAAAAACGTTTAGAAACATAAAAAGTCGTATTAAACATATAGCAAATCGATAAGAAGTGTGATTCTTTTCGTTCTGTATAAATCTGCGTCCCCCCGTTAGAAATTATAATTATTAGTAACTATACTTGCTGTTTTTTGAATACCGACATATTCTTCGCGAAATTTCTAGCGGGGTAAATCTGCGGTTAAATTTTTCGGTTTGAAGTGAAGAAGTAACTGAAATTATTAACGGGTATTGTCGAGTATTACCAGCTTAGATAACTTATTATTATTTATATTGGTAAAATAAATACCTTTAGGTAAATTTTTTATCATATTCGTACCGGGTTTTAAAGTTGTTATAAGTTTACCGGTGACATCAAAAAGTTTAACCGGTATAGGGGAGATGACGTTTATTAAATTTTTCGCCGGGTTAGGGAAAATTACGGGTCGGGACTCGATAAATGTCTCGGTATTAGTTTGTTGCATTCCGGATACACCACCTTGGTAATATTTTATGGTAAAGTAATCACGGAATGAATTGACACCCATACTGTAACCGGTTACATAAACATACCCCGAGTCATCGGTCGTGATGGCATGAGTTTCATCGTCTAAATTTACGTTATTATCAAATACTACTACCCAACAAGTGTCGCCGTCAGGATTATACTTTATCGTGACATAGTCATTGCTGGTAACGATATTTTGGGAATAGCCGCTAACACAAACATTGCTGAACCGGTCAAGGGCAATATCGGTTGCCACATCAATATAATTGGCTAAACCATCGTAACGGGCAATCCATTGTTCATAACCATCCGAGTCGTATTTTATCGTTACGATATCCGAAGTGCCATTGGCACCAATACTGGTTCCCGTGATATAAGAATTGTTACTGGTATCGATTGCGATGGCGCAAGCCCGGTCAGTACCAATCCCTGGACCATGATACCGCTCTGCCCATTGCGGTGCGCCATTCGAGTTGTAATGAACGTTAACAAAATCTTGCTGGTCGGCTGAATCCATGCTTGCCCCGGTTACCCAGACTTCGCCTGACCGGTTAAGAGCAATATCGACTCCCCGGTCTAAGCCGTGAACTGGCCCATCATAACGGGTAACCCAGACTGTTTCACCATCCGGATTATACTTAATGGTTACAATATCATAATCGGTGGTTTCACCAAAACTATAGCCGGTGACATAACAGTTTTCCACACTGTCAATGGTCAGGGCATAAATCGCATCATTAGAATTACCGGTGCCATTATAAGTTGCGACCCATAAGGATTCACCCTGAGTGTTATATTTGATTAAAAAATAATCCCAATAAGTTCCGGCACCAGTACAATAGCCACCAACATAAACATTGCCCTGGGGCGAAACCGCCATTGCATAGGCTTGATCATCGTTATTAGCCGAGCCGTTATATCTTTTAACCCATTGCTCATCACCTTGATTGTTATACTTTATGGTGACGATGTCATTGTTGGTCGTCCAATCCCAACTGCGACCCGTCACATAAACGTTTAGTGATTCGTCTAAACCGATTGCCCGTGCCTGGTCAATGGTATCGCCGGTCCCATTGTATCTTGCTACCCATTGCTCGACCCCGGACGAGTTATACTTAATCGTGCAATAGTCATAATTCCAACCGTAATTACGCGGACTCCAGCCGGTTATATAAACATTGTATGAGGAATCGAGAATGATAGCGTACGATTCATCGCGATTATTACCCGGTCCGTTGTAGCGCGCAGTCCAGACCTGAGCCAATAAAATAGCCGGGAAAATAAAAAATACGACTAAAAATCGCTTCATTTTGACCATTAATTTTATCAAAAGGTCAAAAGATTGTCAAGAGGCAACGTAAATGTTTAAGCGCTATTGACATCTTTAAAAGCTTATTTATGATTCTTTTATAATGGCTCGGTCAAATCGTAATGTTAATGATAATGTTTCCCAGAAACTGAAGCAGTTGAAATTGACCTGCGACTCACAAGAGAAAATTGCCATCCTGAAGGAACTCACTCAAACCTTATTTCATACCAATAAAGCCCAGGCGAAAAAATATGCATTGCGAGCATTAAGGTTCGCGAAAGAAAAGAGTGACCAAAATACCGTAGCTCAAGTTTCTAATCTGCTGGCTGACATACTCCGGCTCGAAGGTAAAATTGACCAGGCGCTAAAATATGCCAAAATTGGTTTAGAATTCGGGCGACGGGCAAAAGATAAGAAAGCAGAAGCCGATAGTTTGAACAATTTAGGTCTCATCTTCTGGCATCGGGGGGAGTTTGATAAGGCAATTGAAGGGTTTAATCAATCGCTAAAAATTTGTGAGATAACTAAGGACGAATTGGCTCAGTCCCGCGCTTATACCAACCTAAGTTTGCTCTATTGGGAAAAGGGTAATCTCAATTTGGCAATGGAATATCAAAAGCAGGCACTGGAAATCAAAGAGAGAATCAGGGATAGCCACGGTATTGGTATCTCCCAACTCAATCTTGGGTTAATTTATGGGGATATGGGTGATTGGGATAAGGCGATTGAATATTATTACCGAGCATTAGTGGAAATGGAAAAGCTGGGTAACAAAACCGATATTGGGCTTTGTTATAATAATTTAGGCGAAATATATCTTAAACGTAATAAATTAGATAAAGCAAGGGAACTGCTCGAGGCGGCAATAAAGAATGCCGATTTAGCAGCATCACCCTGGGTTAAAGCCGAAGCCTTAGGCAATTTGGGTGAAGTTTATTTTCGGGCGGGTGATTGGGTGTGCGCGCACGACTGTTATAACCAAGACCTAAAACTTAGTGCTGAAATGGATGATAAAGAAGAAATAGCTGAGACCTACCGCCGTATCGGTGAACTGCTACTCGATTCTGGCGAAAAGGAAGAAGCCAGTAAGGTTTTACATAAAGGTTTAGACATTGTGAAATTGACCGGGGCAAAAAAGGAAAATGGTAATATTTTAAGAGTTCTGGGAAAACTGTATTTCGAACTCAATAAGCCAATTGAAGCGAAATCGTCATTCCAAAAAGGTTTGGAGATACTTAAGGAATTGGGTAACAATTACGAATTGGGTAAAATCTACACGGATTATGGGAAAACTATTGCGAATTTAGGTGACCGAGATATTGGTCTTTCGTATTTACACCAGGCAAAAGGAATTTTCGAAAAATTGGGTGCAAACTATGAATTGGCAACCGTCGAATCCTTTCTTTCAAAATTGGGGGTGGAAAGAGAACGGGCACAAACTCTTTTAAGAAATCTAACTGCCATCTCAATCTTGTCAAATTCTTTCGTCGAATTTGGTCAGAGTGTTTTAAAAGAACTTAAAGAAACATTGAATTTTGGTTCTGGAACCTTTTCGATTTATCGCGGCGAGACGGCTACGATTGGTGATTTTAATTCAGAAGAACTGACAGCGATAGGTCGAAGACGAGAACTTCAAACTGAGCCGCTTTTCATTTGCTGCCCAATTTGTCTGCGCGGGAAAAGCTTGGGTATTCTTTATCTAAAATGGAGAGAGCCGGGGAAAACGGTTGCTGATAATATCTTTTTAGAAACGATTATGAATATTTTGGCTTTAGGAATTGAAAGAATTGCAGCTAAAAAAGAAATCAAACCAGTTGAAGGATTAACTAAAACTGAATTTTTACCATATAAGATTGTGGGAGCCGAAACCAGCTTAAGACCAATTTTTGATATAATTCAAAAAGTAGCACCGACCAAGGTTTGCGTTTTGATTCAGGGTGAAAGTGGTACGGGAAAAGAACTGGTCGCGCGCACCATTCATCAAATGAGCGACCGAGCGGAAAAGCCCTTTATTCCGATTAATTGTGCGGCAATTCCCGAAACCCTTTTAGAGAGTGAATTATTTGGTATTGAAAAGGGTACTGCAACCGGTGTTTCCGAGCGGAAAGGAAAATTCGAGATTGCTAATTCCGGAACTGTTTTTTTAGACGAGATTGGCGATATGAGTCTTGCTCTACAGGCGAAAATTCTGCGTTTGGTCCAGGAAAAACAATTTGACCGAGTTGGGGGTAGGAAGATAATAAATGTTGATATCAGAATTATTGCAGCAACCAATAAAGATTTACCGAAGGCGATTGAGAATGGGACATTCCGGGAAGATTTATATTATCGGTTGAATGTAGTACCTATTTTCTTGCCTGCTTTAAGGAAAAGAAAAGAAGATTTTCCCCAATTGGTAACGCATTTTATTGATAAGTATTGTCGGGAATATCAAAGAAATATTTTAGGACTTTCCGAAGAAGCGATGGCAAGGTTTTTTAATTATTCTTGGCCCGGTAATGTTCGGGAGTTAGAAAATGTGATTGAACGGGCAATTGTCTTAGCCCGGGGCGACCGAATTACCTTAGCTGATTTGCCGCCAATCTTTCAACAAATAGGGGATAAGGTTGTAGATTTTCATGAAGCTAAAATTCAAGCCAAAGTCGGAGTAGCGAGTTTTGAAAAGGAATTTATTATTAAAACTTTAAACCAATTCAATTGGAATATTACCAAAGCAGCAAAAGCAATGGAAATAACGCGCCGCCACCTATATCGACTGATGAAAAAGTTTCAAATCGAACAAAGATAACTAAGATTCAACTTTGGTTGAATTTTAGTTAATGTCCAATTTGACCCAAATCAGACAATTTGTTCCTGAGTGTGACATTTTCGGTCACAGAAAAACCTACGTGAATAAGTCTAAATATCGCTCAAACCTTTAAAACTTAAATTAAATCGTGACATTTCTTGTCACACTAAAAAGAAAGAGTCTTTTGTAACGTTTTGATTATAAAGGACTTAAATTATAAACCGATTTTGGCATGAATTTTGTTATCATTCTTAGTATATGAAAAATAATATTAAGTTACCGACGTCAATTCAGGTGTATTATTTTAAAGGCTCTCGACCCAAAAAAGGAGGTTGGATGAGAAAAACGAAAAGACGAGTTTTTAGGGAAGATGACCCAATCAGTAGTGATGGGCAAAGCGAAAGGTATATAGTTTTAAAAGCACTCCGTAAGAATGGTTGGAATATTACTAAGGCGGCAAAATCAGTAAGGATGACCCAATTACAGTTTATTAGGATTTTAAGAAGATATGGGTTTAGAGATGTATTGTAAGAAAGGAGGTTTTATGGTAAAAAACGGAGAAGACGAAAAAACCGGTCAATATAGCATAAATAACCAAACAAAAGGAGGTTTAAAATGAAACTCACAAAAAGAATAAGCGCAGGCACCTGGCTAATGGCTATTGCCCTTTGGTTAATGGCTTTAGTTATGCCGGCATATAACGAGCCGAGTAAGGTTTCGGTTATAGTCTTTCTTAAATACCAACCGTTCTTAGAGTTTGCCAAGCAAGTGAAAGAACAATACGAACCTCAGATTGCGGTCTTTGAAAATCAGATACAAACGATCAATAAACAATACCTTAAGCGCGAGCCATCGAAAGAAGATAAGAATATAAAGTATGAACTTACTCCAGAAGATAAAAGGACTATGGACTTTGCGAGTGTAAGGATTAAGAACTTGACGATAGATATGAGGCAAGAAATTGTGCGGAGAACCGAAAATGCAGTCGCTCCAATGCAGCGGGTTTTGTCCCGAGACATCCAGAGGTTAGGCGGCACGGTAAACTATACTTATATTGTTTTCAACGCCGTGGCGGCTTTAGTGCCGGAAAATAAAATCAACGAGCTAAAAAACAATCCTCAGGTTGACCGGGTGGAAAATGATTACAAGCTTCAAGGGCAACTCAATACCAGCACCCATTCGATGAAGGTTGATACTTTCTGGCAGAGCGGCTATACCGGCGGTCCTAATGTTGGTCCGTGGCTTGCAGTTCTTGATTGTGGAATTGCCTGGGCACATCCAGCCCTGAATACTCACTCCCACAAAGATAGCGTATTTCATCAGACCGCAAAAACCGCCGGCAATTATAGTGATTTCTCTACTTCAACCGATGATTATCAAGGACATGGAACATTTGTTGCCGGAACGATTTGGAGTAAAGGCTGCAATACCGAACAGAACTGGACCGAAAACAAAGGCATTGCTTATGGCGATGACCACTGTATAAATGCCAAAGCTGGTTACAAAGCTACCGACGGTCTTTCCTGGATGTATTGGAGTGACGCAATGAAAGCAGCGGAATGGGCAATAAATTATTCCGGAGTATGGGCAGATGTTGTGAATCTGAGTTACGGTGGAAAAGTTGATGTTGATGATACTACCTATTCTCGTTTCTGGGATGCGGTAGTAGATGGTGAATTGGTTTGTGTGACACTCTCAGCCGGGAATGATAGTGCGGGTACTAACAAAATAAGTAATCCCGGAATTTCTTACAACGCCATCACAGTCGGGGCAATGGCAGATTGTGATGATACTGCACGTTCCAATGATTATATTGCCATTTACAGCAGTCGAGGACCGACTTCAGGTGGTAGGAAAAAACCGGATTTGGTCGCGGTTGGTGGTGATTCTGCTTATCCGATTTGGAGTTGTGAGGCAGCTTGGGATAGCAGCGGGTTTTTAGATTTCTGGAAGAACTGGGGAACCAGTTTTGCTGCGCCACAGGTAGGAGCAGCCGCTACGCTTTTAGGTGAAATCTTTGGATACAATCCGAACCCGAAAGTTTTCAAAGCGCTCTTACTCAATAACGCAAGCGACTTGGGCACAACTGGCTGGAACAACGACTATGGTTGGGGCTATATGGATTTAAGGAAGACCTACATCCATCGCTGGGACTGGTTTCGTTATAAAGTAAAACCGTGCTCATCTCAGTTCTATGTCGGTAAGATGTATACAGGTGATAAAGCAACTCTGGTTTGGAACCGGCATGCGACTTATATTGCCGGTGAAAACCCCACAACCTACTATAAACTCAATAACCTCGACTTGATGGTTTATCGGAAAAGTGACCAGACTTTGCTTTATTCTTCAGCCTCGACCATCGACAATGTTGAACAAGTGACGGCTACTGCCGATGATTCGGTTGTAATTAAAGTTGTAGCCGATACTTCTTATAATCCCGGTATATCATTCGAAGAGGAATATGCTCTGGCAACCGAAGAGGGTTTTACTGGTAATACATATCTGAAGGAGTTCAACCAGATAATATTTTTCAATCCAAGCCCAGGCAACTCCTATCCAAGTGCGACTCCAATCCATATCGGTAAGGTAATTATGAATCTGTCACCCAATCTGGCGATGGCAGCGAGTGTATGTTCGCTCCGCTGTGCTCCTGGGATGAGTATTGTTTCTGGTTCTAACCCCCAAGCCGTGCCCCCAATTCAACCCGGTGCTTCGGATACCGCAGAATGGGAAGTAATAGCTACATTACCCGGGGTATATCCGATTACAGTCAAAGATTGGAACTATTCCTATGGCGTGCTATTACAAGATAGCGCAACCGACACGATTCTGATTGGTAATGCCGGAAGCGTCGGTGATACTTCAGGAGCACCCGGAGCCCACGTTGTGGTTCCGCTTTTCACGACGAATTATCAAGCGATAAATGGTATGGTGATACCTTTGGAATATAACACCGGACCCTTGGATGTAGATTCAGTGCATGTCGACATGTTACAATTCCCGGCAACCTGGGTATCAAATGTCACAGTTAATGAGGCTGGTGGCACAATCCTCATTTCTCTTACCGGACCGATTCCATTGCCGGCCGGCTCACGTAATATCGCCAACATCTACTTTCACATCTCAGGTAATGCATCGCCCCAAACCGTTGTGATTGATACCTGTATCATTGGTACTAATGTCTTTACATTTATCGGGACGACCA
>Ga0315294_10000976_pt1 | contig 31030 bp, 17 predicted proteins | sample YL17G13_40_MG_FD_203626 | JGI IMG/M metagenome (GOLD analysis project Ga0315294, IMG submission 203626) | Sediment microbial communities from Yellowstone Lake, YNP, Wyoming, USA - YL17G13_40 | ecosystem: Environmental > Aquatic > Freshwater > Lake > Sediment | place: USA: Wyoming | collected...
CTCGATTCTTGTTAACGTACTCATGGGCCATCCTTTCAATAATGTTTACAAAACGGTTAAACATAAACATTATAGAAGCAATTTCAGGATGGCCTACATATTATCTCTCCTTCGACAAGCTCAGGATCGGAATGACGGGGTGCGGTGTCGTTTATTTTGTCATGCATCGAACGTATTTTCATTTCCGGCAAAGCCAAATAAATTGGGTTCGTTTGGGTTTGAAATGGCTTTTTTTTGTCATATTTTGACTCACTTTTGACACGTTTTTAAAACCTGTTTTGTAGTGGGTGCGCACAGTTTCTACGAATTCGAAATTTGAAATCTAAACTTCGAGAGAAATTACTGAAATCCGAAATTCAACACGCTAATAAAAACTATGACACGTCATACTCCTTTCCGGGGCGCAAAAGAGGCGCCTCCTATAATCACTGATGACTTGCATGTTTGTGTCGAAAATCGGCGATTTTTGGTGGGCGTAAAAGCTGTAAGTCTTTATTAGGAAATGAGTTAAGAATTTTTTGAATTTTCAGGGATAACAAGATAGTACCATCGCAATTGGTTTCAAATTGAGAAAAGAACACAAGAACTCCAGAACCCAAGAACTCAAGAATATTGGAAGCGGCCGGGAGATTTTTTTAAGACGACATGTGTCAAGATGAAAGATGGAGAGATATAAGCAATGGTTTTATAAAGGGTTACAGAAAAAGTGCCTGACCCCTTTAATTTTCTCGGTCATAATGACGACAAAATCTTTACCGGCAAATTGAGTGCGATGGGGATGTAAAAAATTTTAAAAAAATTAAAAGAATATGGTTGCATATATGTAACCCTGTGATATAATATAAACAGGTAAAAGGATAAAAAATACAATATTTATCTAGAAAGAATATGATATGTAAACGTTAAGTGCCAGATAAGCTTTTACACTAATTGAATTGCTAGTCGTTAAAAATTGGGGAAACAATTCAGTAAGTAAAAAAAGGGTAAAAAAATGAATAAAAAAATTGCAACTGATTTTCGTAGCAGTTTCCCCTGCGTTAATCAGGCAATTTCTGGGTCATGGAAACATGGACCCGGAGGTTGTCTGACACGCAGGGCGGCCTCCGGATTTGAAATTGGAGGTCAATATGCTAAAAGAAGTGATTCGAAAATTCGAAGATATTTTTAATCGCAAAATCAATGAACGAAAAAAAAAGTTCAGCTATGATGATCCTGAAATCAAATTTCTCGTAGACGCGATTAGCCTGCTTGAAAGAGCAGAAAGAATGCCTGAATCACCTGAAAGGGATCATCTAATTTGCATAGCACTAAGAAAAGCAGAAGAAGTAAACGCTTTTGAAGAAGAAAAAAACACAAAAAAGAGATAATATATTAATAAAATCCGCCGGCCAAATATTAAAAAAAATTCGGACGGACAAGGAGATAAGTTTACGACAATTAGAAGAAGGAACAAAAATAAATAGAGGTTTATTGAGTCGTTATGAAAACAATGAAGTTAATATAGAGTTGGATGTATTAGAGAGAATTGCTGTTGGTCTCAATATACCGGCTCCACTGATAATCGTTGAATGGTTAAAAGAAAAACATCCTAAGTTAAGAAATCCTGAAAATAAAATCGGGCAACTATTGAATGAGCTATCAAAGGAATTAACAAAAGGGCCTGTAGTTTAAACAGGCTTTTTTTAATTTTCAAACCCTGTAAAAAATATCATACTCCGACACTATGAGCGAAGTCAACAGATTAAATCTTGTTCGAGACTACTGGCGTCACAGCCGGGGGCGGCGGTAAATAAAGTTTTGAATTTTGAGTTTCAAGGGCCCCTTCGCTACGCTCGGGGCAGAGAAAATTGGGCGAAAAGGTACCTGACACCTTAAATTACTTCAGCATCGCCTGAATGTTCTTGTTGGGCCTTCCGTTGTTTTCTTCTGTGCTCAAGAAACCTGCTTACTCGAATTCGAGTGGAGACAGACTGCCAGTCTATTCGTTCGAGAAACGCCTCAAACGAGACATGACTCTCCATGTACTCCATAAAAGAGTCTATCCACTGGTAGTAAGTCCATCCTGTAATAAGTGCGAAGGAAGATCTTCGCAATTGAGCGGATACTGATATGTCCAGTTTTCGGGGGGCTATTTCCTTGGAGTCACTCCCGATGTACAGTTCCTCGAAATATCGGGGCAGATTTAGACAGAAACCATGAAAAATGCATTTCATTTCTAAAATAAAATGTCTATGTTCAAGGCGAATTACTCCCGGTTGTGGCCGCGTTATTTCAGTTCCTTTCGGAAGGATAAGATTGAATCGTTCATAGACAGCCCCATTGGACGCATATATACTATGAACCTCGCCTTTCGGTGGGTGCTTGTTGATTCCAGACTTCACGAATATCTGTCGATCCTCAATTGGTGTGGTAAGGAGAGACAGAACGCGATTTTCAAGCAGGATATCCGGAATATGCTCTCTCTCGATCGTCACAATTTGGGCTTTGTCGTATGGTGTCTGCCCAAAATATGCTGAGAGATGAAGAGAAAGGAACTTGAGCAAGCAGAATTCCGCCGTCTCGATAAGAATCGATTTCTTAGGTGCTTCCTCCTCCTCCTCCTCCTCGGCGTCCACCCTCACTATTGTGAAATAAGATACTTTTTCCTTCTGCTCGTCTGTGTTCTCTGGTTCGTCCTTAGTTTCCTTTGACGCAGATTTCTCTGTTTGGAGGGGAAACACCTGCTCCAATTCCCATGCGGTCTTGAAAGCTTCGTTCTCGACGAACAGCGCGTTTAATGTCAGGTTGAACTTCTCCGAGAAGTCGTATTCGTCAATCTCTACATGGGCCTTTTTTTCCGGATTGAAGACGAGAGCGGCTTCAAATTCGTGGCTGATGAAGCTCTCTTGGGTGAGAAAGTGCACTAGATACAGGCCCGTGATGATAATGAGCAGGAGGCCTACGAGCCAGACGACCCATGTCACATCTGAAAAATGACCCGCGAACCAACTCGCGACTAGATTGATTCCCAGAGCGAGTAGCACAGCCATAACTATAAGCTGACAAAGGTTTCTGCGTGATTGCAGAACACGTTTTACAAGTGGCGTCATGATTTCCTCTTTCTGTGTCTAACAATAATTACACTGTCCGTATAAAACAGGAAACAAAGACTGTTTCTGCCAGTATAAGAACTTTCCGTTGCTTCTTTCCATTTTTTAATACCCTTCTTTCACAAAACCACCATCACCGTATTTATTTATTGCTATAACGTGATATTTAAGTTCTGTTTTTAGCGGTTGGTCAGTCAAAGTTGATTCTGTCTCGATGTACCGACTCCTTACTTGTCGGCTATAGTACCTATAAAATGTCGGAAAAGCAAGGGGGAAGAATTGTAAATTGACGATCCCTTGGGGATAAATTGTAAATTATAGAATGGGGACTGGATTCCCGCCTGCGCGGGAATGACACAACCACAGGCAGGGGTGGATTCGGCAGGCTCACCATGTGCGGCTGTGCTACATATGCAGACACGTTCCTAAGAAGCTGGCGGGGAATCGGGGGAATCGGGGGATTTTCCGACGATGAGGATTTTATTTTTGCCGCTTTGCTTAGCCCGCAGCATTACCTGGTCGGCCTGTTCCCAAAGCTGGTTTTCATTCTTCGCATCGTCCGGGAAGGACGCCAGTCCGCCGCTGATGGTCAGGATACCTTTTCCGGCGGTTCCGAGAGAGGGCGGTTTTGCCATACTCAGCTGCCGACAGAATCGCTGAGCCATAAAAAAGGGCTCCCTCGGATGTTCACTAAGGGCTTTTCGTCGCTCGGCGGTGTCGGCGGCTGCGGAAGGCATATCCCAGAAGACCACGGCAAATTCATCCCCGCCGACGCGGGCGACCACGTCGTGCGCCCGACAGCAGCGTTTCATTATTTGGCCCACCTGACGCAAAACCTCATCGCCTACGGGATGGCCGTAAAGGTCGTTATACTGTTTGAAATTGTCGATATCAAACAGCAGGACCGTAACATGAAAATGGTCTCGACGGGCATGGTCGAGAATTTGTCGGAGGAACTGTCGGACATAGCGGCGATTTTTTAATCCGGTCAGGTCGTCTTCCGTGGCCATTTTTTCCAGGCGCCGGAGGGTTTCCGCCGGTTCGGCAAGCGCAGGAAACGCCATGTTTTTTCGCTGCGCAACGAAATGGCGAACCCATTCGACAAAGCCGCCCGGATAGATTAAATAATCGTCCGCTAATTTTCCGGCGGCGGGGTCGGTTTGTGTCAGCCGGATGGCAAAGGGTTCTTCGATCATTGAACAGAGCAGGATAATTCGACACGCCGCGTCAGCCTGACGGAGCGACCGAAGAGTCTGATCTGTGCGTCCCTGAATTTGGCGCAAATGGAGAAAAATCAAATCATAGTGACCGGCTGCAGCAAGCGGGATCGCCTCCGCCGCATTCCTGCAGAACCGGGTCTCCACACCGATTTGGGCCATCCAGCTTGCAAAGGCGTTTGGCTCCGGCACAATCGCCAGAATTCGTCGAATGGAATTTAAACCGAACGGCGTCATTTTTTTCCCCTTTTGCGACGCTTCCGTTCGTCGGCGAAACAGGTTTCAGATTGCTCTGTAGAAAAGTTCAGATTCTGTCGCCCCTTCGGGGCTTAAAGAAGGAAAGAGCCTTCTTCCCGGGGGCTCACGCCCCCGGCTATGATACTTATGACCCCTTCGGGGTCTGAAAGAACAAAGGTTTCTACAAATCAGTTTCAGATATTATACGAGATTTTCGCGATACCAGGCGATGGCCCGTTCAAGGCCGTCCCGGAATGAGACAATCGGCTCATACCCAATGACCTTTTTAGCCAGATGGATTGACGCGAGAGAATGTTTGACGTCCCCCGGCTGTGGGGGTTCATAAATCGGTCGAATCGTCTTACCGAGAATCTGGTTAATCAGGCTGATGATTTCATTGACCGTGATGCGTTCGCCGCAGGCAATGTTAATTACTTCGCCGCCGACCTTTTTGGCTTTGGCGGCCAGCAGATTGGCGTGAACCACGTTATCGACATACGTAAAATCGCGGGATTGTTCGCCGTCGCCATAGACCGTTGGGGGTTCATTTTTGAGGATTTTGGTCACGAACGCCGGGATGGCGGCGGCATACTGACTGGTTGGGTCCTGAAACGGTCCAAAGACATTGAAATAACGCAACGAAATGGTTTGAAGTCCATAGACTTTGGAGAATACACTGCAATAATATTCCCCGAACAATTTTGCCGCGGCATAAGGCGACAGGGGCTCGGTCGGCATTGTTTCGACTTTGGGCAGTGTCGGCGTGTCCCCGTAAGCGGAGGAACTGGCTGCATAGACAAAGCGTTTCACGCCGGCGTCACGTGCCGCCAGCAGCAGGGTGAATGTGGCATCGACACAGTGCTTATGTGTTGTTGCCGGATCGGCGACGCTGCGGGGAACGGACGGAACCGCCCCCTGATGCAGAACGACATCGATATCCTTCATCGCCGCACGAGCGACGTTTTCATCGCCCATATCCGCCCGGATAAAATCAATTTTGTCTATCACGCCGGTCAGGTTGCTGATTTTGCCGGTGATGAGATTATCGATGACGCGAACGAAACACCCTTCGCTGACGAGTTTTCGGCACAAATTGGAGCCGATAAACCCTGCTCCGCCGGTGATGAGAAATCGAGTCATATTCCCACTCCGCGATTTAGAAATCGCCGTCGTTTAATACGTCTGATTTATGGGTACCCGCTGATATTCCTGATAGGAGCGATACACTTCGCGGAAATATCCGCCTTTGCGGCTCTTGACCGCCATTAACACCGTTCCGATGGTATTGGCATGGACATCCTGTAATTCCCGCAGAATTCGCTGTGCCGCTCCACGATGCGTACCCGCGGCGTTGAAAACAACCAGCGTGCCGTCCGCCTGCGAGGCCAAAACCTTGGCGTCGCTGACCAGCAGAGCCGGACCGTCGATGATGACATAATCGTACATTTCTTTGGTGCGTTCCAAAAGCTGTTTCATCCGCGGATCGTCAAGCAGTTGGGCCGGATTGGCCGGCAGGGGGCCGCTGTCAATGATGTCCAAACCTTCGATGCCGCTGGGCCGAATGATTTCTTTTTCTTCCCCACACTGGCCCAACAGATAATTGCTCAGGCCGAAATCCGCGTGCTCCGAGACGGAGCCATTGGCTTCGGTACGCGGGAATAAATGTCCCGAAGAGGGTCGGCGAAAGTTGGCGTCGATGAGGAGAATCCGTTTGTTTTCGTGCAACATGGTCGCGGCTAAATTAACTGCCACGGAAGTCTTTCCGTCGCCCGCGGCGAGACTGGTAATCAGCAGCGTTTTATGTTCTGTCACACTTGGCCCGGACAGTTTCAGGTTGGTTCGCAACTGTCGATAACATTCGCTCGTAATGGAATAGGGGGCCTGGCGGACCACCTGCGACAGCTCAATGCCTTCAATGTCTTTGTCGTCGTCCGCATGGCAGACAGTGCCGAGCAGGGGGACTCGTAAATGACGCATAACATCACTGGGGGTTCGCAGCAGATCATTTAATAACTCCACCGCGAAGGCAAGCCCCAGCCCGGCCAGCAATCCTAAAATCAGACCACCCGGCAGAAATAATTCAATTTTCGGAAAACTCATTTTTAACGGCACCGGAGCCAGTCCCAGACTCTGAAGTTTGCTGATAAATGGATTCTGACTCTGAGCGGTCAGTTTTTCAATAAAACCAGAGATTTGTTTTAATAATTCCCGTTGTTCGTCCCGCTTTTTTTCATATTTGTCGTACTCCGCGCGAATCTGGTCCACTTCCCTGTATTCTGCGTGGGCGACCTGCAATTGTTTAGTGACTGTTTCCAGTTGCTGAGTCAGTGCCGCCATTTCATCCTGCGCCTGCTGATATTGGGATTTGCGGACGATATCGCCGATATACGCCTGACGTTTTTCAAAATCGTTCTGCATTTGTTTGAGCGCATCCCGCAATTCGCGTACCGAGCGGTGGTCTTCGCCGAATCGAGTCAATCGCTCGGCCAAAACCGGTTCTGTGGAGATGATGCCAGCGCGGATTTGACGTGCGATGGCATCCTGTTCCACCTGTTCATGGACGACATCGTCAAATTGTTCGTCAAGAGCGCGTTTTTTTAAGGTTCCGATTTGCATTTCCAGGTTGGACTGCTGGCTTTTGAAGGTGCTGAAATTTCGTTCAATGTCGGCGATTTTATCATCCATATAATCCCGGAAATTCGTATTCTCCGTCAGATTCAGACGCGCATAACGCGTACCCGCGCGGATATTGGCTTGGGTAGCTTCAATTTGTTCCAGTTTTGCGCGGATATCAGTCTGTTGGCTGGTCTGTTCGGCCAGTTGGGATCGGATGGATGTCAGGGCGAGGTCACGCTGGCTGGTTATGAAAAGATGGACCATCTTGTTGGCGATTTTGGACGATTCTTCTGCGCTGCCGCAGGTCATTGATATTTCGATGAAAGTATAATCCCTCGGGGCTGTGGCGCTTAGGTGGCTATCAAGGTCGTCGATCGCTTTTTTTGTGGCCTTGTCCATATCCCCAATATTTCCCTGGGCGTCTATTTTGGCGAACTGCTTGAACCAGTCCGTCTGACGAATTTCGTCATCGCGAATCAACTCCTGCAGCAAATCCTGTTGTTTAACCATCACCGCCTTGGAGAGGCGGTGTTGATAATAGGTGTCTTTCTGAGGCTGACCTGCGTTAAAGGCCCACGGGTCACCCTCTCCCGGCGGCAGGACTTCTACCGCTGCACGGGCTGTGTAACGGGGATACCAATACTGCAGAAGAAAAAAAGCTCCTGTTCCCATGATTGTGCCGGCAATCGTGAACAACAAAATCATCCACAAATGACGGCGGAGAATCCCCACAATCTCCTTAGGCGTCATCGTATCCGGGACGGCTGTCGGCGGAACTGCCAGCATCGGCCGGCTCGCCGAAGGTATAGATAAGGGATTAGCCGCACGTTGTATGTTTTGATTCATAACTTTACTCCCGGTTAAACCGTTCTGGCGGAACGATCTTTTATGGTTTTAGGCTTTGTATCATTTTTTCAAGAGAGCTTCTTTCTTTTTCCGGAATCTCTTTGCCCAGTTCAAGGGCCTTCTCAAAAGCGGTCCGGGCTTCTTTGTTCTTTTTTTGTCCCTGCAGAGCCATTCCGAGATGTTTGTAAACATCCCACGGTGGCAGAGTATTGCTCCGTTCGTATAACTGAATCGCCTGGCGCAAATACCGTTCGGCTTGTGTAAATTGACCGGCTCTGTACAACGCGTATGCGTGGGTATCCAAAAAGGTGGGTTCCCCCGGCGATGCCTGAAAAGCCCGACGTGAATATTCCACCGCCTTGTCGATCTGCATATTATTATCCGCCAGCAGAAATGCCAGATTATTCATCGCCGTCGCGTTATCGGGTTGCAGTTTGAGATTGCTTTCCAGTTGTTGAATGGATTGTTCCAGATAACTCGCATCAGCGGTTTTGACATACGTCCGCAGCAGAAGCGTTGATTTTTGGATGGAAAATCTCATCCAGTCCGGACTATTTTGCGGCGTCAGTTCCAGACATTGGTTAACATGAGTCAGCGCCTTGTTGTAGGCCCCCCTCTGTTCCTCGATGTCTGCCATGATGATATGAGCCGGCATGAACTTGGGTTCTGCGGCCAGTTTCTGGTCGCACCATTTTTCCACCGGTTCTGTGCCAAGTACATTCCTCATAACCACAAGGGTATCCAGAAGCATTCCCGAATTTCCGGACGACTTCTCGATGGCTTTGGAAAAGGAATCTATCGCCTTGTCGTTTTGTCCCTGTTTGGTCTGGACAGCCGCTATATTGCAGAATGCCACGGGGGCCAGCGGCGTATTCACATATTCCGCCGCCAGGGTCGAAGCTTTTTCCAACTGTTGTGCTTCAATCAAAGCCTTCAGATAATTGTTCAGAGTCGAGGGGTTTCCGGGGGGACTTTGTCGGCTCAGTTCCCACGCCTTTTCCAGCAGAGACACAGCGTTGGGATAGTTTTTCTGTTCGAGCAAAAACAGGCCTGCCCGGGTGTACCAAAACGGTGAATTCGGATATTTTCCCATCATCTGCTGATAGAATTTGGCCAGTTCATTGAATCGTTTGTTATTACGATATAACGATTCCAGCATTTGCCACATCTGCGACGGGGCCTGCGGCTCATCCAGACCGCCAACCAGTTCTCCAATGGCGGCTTCTATTTGACCGGTTTGGTTGTAAATTCTTGACAATTCCATTCGAATTGCCGAGTCGGAGAACAATGATTTGCTTCGCTGCATCGCCTCAATAGCCTGCTGCGGCTGATTCAGCAATTGATGAATACGACCTTTCAGTCTCCAGCCCGAGGGGTTGTTGGGGTTTTTCTCAAGATATTTCTGAACCAGTTCAAGGGACTTTTCTATATCGCCCTGGTACATGTTCAACCACGCCAGAAGCAGTTGTCCCCGGTTGTCGGCGGGGTAGCGCTCCTGGAAACTGGCCAGTCTCTTTTCCGCCGGCTCATGGTAGCCGGCGTCAAGGTATTTCTGAATAAGCCAGATTTCCTGGTCCGCTGTCAGTTTCTGCTGAGCCAATTGGTCCAGCGGGATTTTTATCTTTTCCCACTGTTCCATTCCCCGGTAAGCCTCCGCCAGGCCCTGCAAAAGTTCGAGATTCCCCGATTTCTCGGTAAGGAGTTTTTCGAGAATCCCGACGGCCTGAGCATATTGTCCGTCGTTCAGATAAAAGCGCCACAGTATTTCTTCATTTTTGGCAAACAATTCGGACGCTTTTTGCCGCTGCCCGGTCAGCCGCAGGTATTCAGCGTATGTGGTCTGCACCAGTTTGTTGGAAGGTTCCATCTGATATGCCTGCTGATAGGCGTTGCCTGCGATTTCCAGAAAAGCGCTTTGCTTTGCGGTATCGGACTCCGTTTGCGACATCCGCATTGCCATATTGCCCAGCATCAGTGCATTGTTTACGTTAGGCGTCCTTTTGAGCAATGCCTGCCGCATGGCCAGAGATTGTTGAGGGTTTTTTTCCTGAGTGGCTTCGGCATACACACTTTGCAGTTGCCAGTTGCCGGGATTAAGAACCATTGCAATACCGATGGCACGCTCGAGTTCGGCAGTCTGCTCGGGGGAGACGGTGCCGCCCATATCGCGATTTCGTTCATACAGTGCGGACGCCAGTTGGCGGGCCGCGGTTCCGTTCCGCGGGTCGATTTGAAACGCAAGACGGGCATTTTCCACCGATGCTCCATAATTCCGCTGACGAAGGTAAACCCGACTTTTCAGCATCACCGCCGCCGAAGAAGCCGGCTGGATAGCCATACACTCGTCCAGCCGCCGAAGAGCTGCCGGATAATTCTCCCTGGCCATTTCCAGTTGCGCCGAAAACAGATTCCCTTCATATCCGTCCGGGTTTTGGTTGCGTATCTTGGAGAAGACCGCTTCCGCACCCTTGACGTCTTTTTGATCCAGTAAAAACCCAAAATAATCACTGCCAATCTCGATATTATTCGGTGATTCTTTGTATGCTTTTTCATAGAACTCTTTGGCCTGTTCGAGTTTCTCCACCGAACGGTAATACCGGCCCAGCAGTAGCGCCTGTTGAACAGGGTCCTTGATTTGCCGCAGAACGGTTTCCAGGAGTTCCTGTCGTCGGGCGATGGGAATATTCTTCGGGTCCGGCTCGGCCAATTCGATGTTCAACAGTTGAGCATCGACGTTTTCCGTGTGTGAGGCCATAAACCGAGAAAGCAGTTTCTTTACCTGTTCTGCATTGTCCTGTCTGATCTGATACCGGCAAACGGAGATAAAAATCTGAGGGTCAACCCTCGCCGGTTCTTTATTCAACAATTCGGTAAGCAGCCGGATCTGTTCAGCGTAGAGGTATTGGATTTTTTTCTGCTCGTCTTGCGTGGTTTTATCCATTCCTTCAAGGGCTTGTTTGCTCAACAGACGGCTCAGTTGCAGATTGGCCGACAGAAGTCGGGTCTGGATCACCTGCGAATCATTCGGATCCATCCGGTTCAGTCGTTTTTCCGCGTCTTCAAACTGTCTGGTTTGAATGGCTGCAGAAACCCGCATTAACTGAATCGATGGGTTTTCGCCATAAATCTTGACATAGGAGTCCAGTAATTCCGCGGCGCGGTCGCCGGCCTGAAAATTCAGCATAATATTGGCATAATCCAGAATGGCGTTTGGTTTTTCCGGCGCGATACTGTTACGGTTGTATAATGCCTTTTCGAGAAATTTCCGCTGCATTCCCAATGACCCCTGAGTCGCAGCCATGCGGGAAAGTGTATAGCATAAATATGCGTCGATTGAGGACATCTCGCCCGTCTTATCGAGAGCTTCCATTTCCTGATAGACTTTGTACAAAAGCCGAAAGGCCTGTTCGTTATTTCCTTCCGCCATTGCCAGCATTCCCTGCCATTGGCGGGCGGTCAGCGTGGTACTTCCGCCGATAAGCTGAGTAATTTCGTTCACCGCCTTATTCGCCTCCTCGTAAAATACTTTGGCGGTCTTGTCGTCTTTGACCTGCTTTGCCGCAACGGCCTGTTCCACGAAACAATGGGACAGGAAGGATTGAATCATAAAGCGATTTTGCCGTGCGGCATTCTCTTTGGGACCGCCTACCACAGTCGCGTCGGGGAATACCAGAGCGTTCCGTGCGATTTTGACGGCGCGTTCCATGAGTTCTTTTTCTTCGTAAAACGACCCTACTCGGTACAACAGCGAGGCGGTACGAAGGGCGTACATTACATTTTGTCCTCCCGCCACTTCCTGCGCCTTTTCTATATTTCGGATGGCCAGGTCCAGTTCCTGCCTGCGGTCCATCACACCGTGTATTTCATAACAGGTTGACAGAATGGAAAACAATCGGTCTGAGTTTGGATAAGTCTGGGTCAAATTTTCCACTTTTTTGCGAAACGAAGGCAGGAGATTGGGGTCTGTCTGCGTCTGACGCAGTTCGAACTCCATCAGATAAGCGTTGGCGGCCCCCTTGTCCATTACGTTTTGGGTTGCCTGCTGCAGGATAGTCTGGGCGTTTTTCCGGGCCGTAGTTCGGGCGTCCTTAACCCCCTTCGTTTCATCCAATTCCCCCTTCACCAGCGTTGCGTCGGCTATATATTCATAGACCTTCACGTCGTCCGGGGTGAGTTTTTTTAATTGCTCGAAGAGTTTCATCGCCCGGTCCAGAAGTTTATCCCGATGGGTTTCGCTTCCCTGCTTGGCGATTTCCAGGCATGCCCTGCCGCCGGCGGTCAGCGTTAAGAGTCCGGGCGGTTGTTTGGTTTGCTCAAAAACTTCCAGTAGTTTTGTCGCGTACTCGTCCACCAGTTTCCACGCCGCTGGGCTTCCACCATCAGCCACCTGATAGAAATAATCCAGTAGTTTCCGCCGGGCCTCAATGTGCCGGGGATCGACATTCACTACTGTATTCCAGCAGTTAAGAGCCTTGCGCCAATCGGGTTCGTGTTTTGGAGCGGCGGTCAGATGAAACTCGGCCATCTCAAACAAAACGTCAATTTTTTTCTGGTCTATCTTACTGCGTCCGTATGCCTTGCCGTAATATCGTTCCGCAGTCACGAAGTCGTTCGCGGCGGCCGCCTGACGGGCCTTTTCCAGGCAATAAAGGGGGTTTCTTTCCCGCAATTTGTGGAAACCGAGAACGGCTACCACGGCAGTGCAAATTCCCAGTACTGCAATTACACTGTAGACAACTTTTTTATTTAGTTTCTTTGCCATAATGTCCAATCCCTGTCAAAAATACCTTAGTCCTTTACATTTTTCCGATTAGCCTTCTCCCAGTCGGGCCAGTGGTCTTCTTCCAGCACAGGCAGCAAGATAGACAGCAGTTTTTGACTGGCCTGGAGAATTTGTTCTTGAGTTGGATAAATCAGTCCCGTATAGTCCATCCCGTAAAATTTCCATTCAATTTTCGCGAAATAAGAGTATTTGCCCAAAAAGTTTCTGCCCAGTACGGTTCGGGTTTCGGTGCGACTGCCGCAGAATTCGCCGTTGGCCTTGAAGAGATACTGCACGGAAAACCCGCTGTCCGTTTGCAAGAGGTCTTCGGTTTTTCGGCTGAACAGCACGGACTGCAGGGCAATCGGAACAGGTTTTTCCCTACCCGGCCATAGAGTATCCACTTTGAGGTCTTCGCCTTTAAGACGGGTATTGCCACCGCCGACATAACACTCGTCCGGCACGTGTGGAACCATATCCGGATTGCCCGTATAATACGTAATGAACAAAGAACAATAGCGAACCGGACTGTCGGTGGAGGCGTCTTTGTCTTCAAGGTTCCATTGCAGGTATTGTTCCGTGCCGAGACTTTCCAAAATATCCCGATTGGCAATGGTCTGTTTATCGCGCACCGCGTAAGGCGAAAGCTTTCCGGGGTCCATCTGGTCCAGCGGTTTTTTCAGGGGTATCGGCAGTTTGGTCAACTGAACGCCGAGAGTTCGAATTACTACCGATTTGGTGGCTGCGGAAACCGCCAGCAGGGTCGCGCAGACGACAAACGCAGGCTGAAAAAATGTTTGGTATTGCTTCTTCATTTTTTCAACTCCTGTGTTGAACCGGACGGAGACGACCTGCGAACAATAATCTCCGGCTTGACAGTCTCCTCTTCCACATAAAGATTCCCCATCAGCCAGGCCAGCAGTCCATAGAGTCCAAAGGCCAGCGGCAGCGTCAGCAGCCCCAGCATATCGTGATAGATGCCCTGGGCGTACCTCGGATCCCAGAAAATATAAATCAAACCCGTGACCGTGACACGGACGACATTGCATAAAATAGCAATGGGCATTGTGCTGACCAGCAAAACCAGCCTCTGCCAAACAGGTCTGTCGTGCAGATAAGCCATCGCGACTCCCAGAGCGACAAATGCCATCAGCAGCCGCATTCCGCTGCATGCCTCGGCCACATCCAACGCCGGCTCAAGCGTTTTGCCTTTATAGATGACGTCGATGACTACGCCGCTGACGGTGGCCTTGAGTTCAGGGATGAGATTCAGAATTACCGCCGCAGCCTCGGCGGCTAATTTCCGAAGCGGAATGGTGATTTGGGCGTATAATCGTTCCGGCAGCGGAACGGAAAAAAACAAAAACCCCGCCGGCAGCCATGTATATCGCAAAAGATTCCAGCCACCCAGAAAAAAAAGCACCGCCAGAAGGGTCGCAATCATTAAAATGGGGCGGCCGTATCCAAACTTAAACTGGACGATATTTAACGGATACAGCAGCAGACACACAATAAACAAAGCAAGTCCGGCAACCCAGTTGGGACGAAGGTGCTGTCCCAAAATCCGGTCTTTTCTTTGATTCAGGAAGTACAGACTGAACAGGGGAATGAGGAAACCGTGCGACCAGCTTGCATCCGTGGACCAGCGATGAATCATTCCCCATAAATCCTGGCCGAAGAACCAGACGAACAGTGCCGCCAGTATGACAATCCGAATCCATGCCGAAATCGACATATCGGCCCAGCGGGACTCGCGGGCCGTATCTGAAGACGATATTTGGACTTGTGTGGAAAACGTCTGATTCATATTTTTCGGAATTAGAAGATATCGCTGAAGCTTTTGGGTAGCGGCGTAACACCGAAATCCTGCCCATTGAAGTTTCTGTCATAGACAAAACCGAAACCGTATGTTGCACGGAAGGCATTCCGTAATACCGCCAGCCATCGGCTCGTGCCGGTTGTCCCGACGTTGATTAAATCGTAGGGTTTGATGAAAAAGTCCGGCTGCGATCCTTTGGCGATTTTGTTCAGGTCCACCATCACGGTTTCTTCCTGCATCAGGCCGGCTTTGTTTTTGCCGATGCGGCGGATGACTTCCACCTTTTGCGGTATAGCCAGCGGCCCCAAACCTCCCGCCGACGCGATAGCCATTTTCAGGGTAATCGGTCTTCCCGTAATTGGAATAGCTCCCTGAGCGTTCACATTGCCCATCATCCAGAATTCGCCGACAATATCGACCGGAACGGTAATGCGGTCGCCCGGACGGATGACGATGTTGTATCGCGGGTCTCCGGCGAGCAGTCTGTCCCGCGGGATTCGAATCACCCGTGTGACTTTGCCGCGCGTTCCAAGGGCCTCCAGGCCGAATCCCTGCGGTGTGACTTCGGGTTTCTGGGTCAGTTGTTCCGGAAGGGGTCTGGCTTGCTGTTGGGATACCGGTAAGGTCGGTTCCGGCTGGACCTGCACCTGTCCTCCGGCTCGCACCGGTTTCCATTTGCCGTTTTCAAAGACCCACTGAATCTGTTCGGATGGCGGCTGAGTCGGCGGCGGCAGGACCTGTTCCGTTGCCGGTTCCGTTGGGGTTTTCTGTTTTACCGTGACGCCTTCCGGAGCGGCCAGGTTTTCCAGTTCCTCACGGCCGGCCATCTCCGCAGAAGTAATGAGAATACCGCTTTGTTTTTTCGCCACACTCGGAGTGATGATTTCCAGCATTTCCTCTTCCGGGCTGAGCTGTTTGTTCGGTTCTACCGGACGCAATTCGATTTGCGGCGGTTGGGTCGCGGAAGAGGATTTTGTTTTCTCGGCGGTTTTGGCGGCCGATTCAGCCACGACCTGCGTTTCCGGCACATCGCGGGAAACGTAAATGTAGCTCACATTAAACTCCGCAATGCCGCCGGCCAGGGCGATAGAGTCGGTTAGTCGGAAGGCATATCGTGGAATCGGAAAACGTGAAGATTGACCGACTCCCTGGCCCACGATAGAGAAATATCTGGATTGAGAATTCAGCAAGATAACGGTCACGGACGGATTCTTCAAAATCGAGGGCGACAGGATATCCCGAATTTCCTGTTCAAGCTGGCTCTCGGTAAGCCCCGCGGCCCGAATCTGGCCGACATCGGGGATTGAAATACGTCCGGTTTCCGTAACTACGTAATCGTTGATATACATTTGGCCCACTTGATACAGCTCAAAAATGCTGACACGAACCACGTCGCCGGAGCCGAAAGTATAATCTGTTTCGATATCCGCCAAATCCACCGGATTCGGGTCCTCCGCCCCTTCGTAAGTGGGGCTGGGTTCGTCGGCTACCCCGAGAGAATCGAGAATGACGCTCACCGTCGGCGTCGGCTCAAAACGGCCGATCTGCGTTGGGTCAAGAATGTCGTTATAGCAGCCGGGTAAAAACGCGAGCCAGCATCCTAAAACGATCGTAAAGAAAACCTTTTTTTTACCCATCGCTTCTATACATCCTCACGCGGTCAGTAAAAAGGCGCAACATCTTTCCTTTCTGATTCGTCCTGTTTGTCTGTTTGTTTCGACGAACCAACACTGTCCACTCTCCCCGCATTTCAACTTTATTGGCTATTTATTGTATCGGTTTGCGGGTTTGATTGCTTAATTGCTTTTTGAACTTAAAGCCAGTCTGGAGCTAAAATTATATATTTTTCCATTGCTGTCCAAGACAATTTAGGTTTTTCAAAAAACCAGTTCTGACGAGCTTAAAATAACGCTTTTAGGCAAGGTTTTGCGAATTTCAAAAACAGGTTACCAATTATGCTGTCCAAGAAAAATACGGCAAAAACAGGCTTTTATCGGCCAATAAGGCTGATTTAACCGGAATTGCTGTCTTGCAAAATTATTATCCTGGACAAGAGTGATATTTTTCTTTTACGCTGGTTTCCAGTTTCTGACAGAGATTTTTGCCAGAAAAAGCGATAATTTATCCAAAAACAATACAGAAAATCCCTTCTCGCGTTAGTTTTGGGTTTCTATCTGGATATATTGTAGCTGAAGAACCAGTTTTTTGAAGGACAACCCATTCGTTATATCGGATACGTCTATGGTTTGCGGGATGTTCTTTTGGAGTGTCTTGTCGAATCGGAAATTATAGCTTTGAGCCAATAAAGCAGTTTTGTTGTCCTGAATTTTTACAAGGTCGAATCGGCCGGTATCCCTCGATTTCAGTATTGTAATGGTCGTATCAGCGATGTGGCTGGTAATGGGAATGTACCATTGTCCTTCCAATTTAATCGGTTCAGCCGGCAGGCTGACCGGCTGGCTTAACAATTCTGTCGAGGAAGCCATACTGTAAAGCACGGCCAGAGACAACATTTTATCGAAGGGTATATTTGGAATTGAGTTTTTATGCGGGCCGGCGACGGAAAAAGTATCGTTATGCAATCGCCAGGAGAATTCTCCTTCAGGTTCGTTTGCCCGGATTTGCAGGCTTTGCCCACAGGGGCAGAACCAGTGCGTTTGTTGAGTGATATAGAGCGACCCCTTCCGGTCGTAATAAGAGGCCATGCAAACGCCTTTGATTTGGGGTCCGCAACAACCCGAAAAAGCCGGGGCTGGTTTTACGGCAGTGGGTGAAGTGGCGCAGCCCAAAGACCCGCACAAGATACCCACCAAAACCATTCTTATACCGCATCTGTAAAACTGAATCATACTTATCCTGTATAACCGATTGCGAACACCCTGGAATACAAAAAAACCCTGTAATAGAATATCACAAAGCCGATAAAATGCAAACACTTTCTATTATCTGATGGATAATCGTGTTAAATTTGCCTAAGTTTTTGTTAATTCTCGACAAATAATCTCTACGATTTTTTTTAGGGGTGTTTTTGAAATTTCAAGAAACCGACCGGTCTTGCGATGGAAAAGGCTTGGCCTTAAAATGTCGTTGTTCTTTGTGTATAACAGGTTATGAAAAAACAGTTTCGGCGGCAGTAAAAATACAAAAAAAGCGAATCTTGGTTTTTGAAGTGAAAACAAGGGTCTCCATTCGCAAACTCAACGAAACTTGACGAAAGATTGGGGCAATCGGAGCAAAAGTTGATGAAAGAATGAGCAAAGATGGCAACAAAAGACCAGAGAAAAGAGACCAGAGACGAGAGACGAGAGTTGATAGTTTATAGTTGAGAGAGAAGAGAGTATAATTTGAGCAATGAAGGACTGGACGATGCGATAATCCTTCGCACGAGGCTATGGAGGACAAGAAGAAAAAAGAAATTGGGCGAAAAAGCGGTTAAAATTGCAAAAAATGTACCCGGTACCTTAAATTAACCCATGATGGGATAAAAAATATGGATGTTTTGGGGAAACCACAAAAGACATTTTTGTCCACCCTCACGGCTATTACGATGTCGATAGCATATCTCACTACCATTGTGACGATAATTTCGGGTGCGTTGTTAGCTATTTTGGGGATATGGGGAGCAGTAATTAAAGGAATAATCTTAATAGTAACTTCTGGACTTATACTGCCATTTGTCATGATGCCAGGCTTTCTTTTTTCAGAATTTGCAGCAAGGGCGATGGAGCGCGCTAACAAAACTATAGGAATTATTTGGGCCAAACTCAATGTTTTTTACACTATAGTCATAGCTATAGTATGGTACATCTGCATAATGTGGTTTTTTGTAAATTCTGATTATGAGGATAAAGTATTAAATGTTGTAGTAGTTTTCTGGTCGTATGGAGTTGCTCTTTTTCCCTGGGTAAGATTGTCAAAAGTTGATCAACAAAGTGGTAATAATGCGTTTTCTATTTTCATCGTTTTTTCTGCGCAGATTTCTTACATACTTGCAATGATATTGTTGTTTTCAGGCGCAACATTTAGTGCAGTTGTGATTGTTTTTGGAATGGCGATGTTTATTTTTACACTAATGCAAATATTTATTGCATTCAGGTTGGAAAAGAAAAAATCTTACGTCGAATCAGCCAATGAGATATGTCAGCAATCATATTTCGAAGCTGAGGAAGAGGACAAGGATGAGAACGAAGAAGGAACTGAACTTGCCCCCAACCTAAGTGAATTTGAAGCATGGGAATGGGGCAATAAAGGCATAAGTTTTCATTCTCTTGGACGATATCAGGAAGCGATTGAATGCTATAGTAAGGTTCTCAGCATAGATCCACAAAACGTGGTAGCATGGAGCAACAAGGGCTGTAGTTATAATTTACTCGGTCAGTATCAGAAAGCGCTCGAGTGTTATGACAAGGCTCTCGTTTTAGATCCGCAAAATGCGGGAGCTTGGAACAACAAGGGTGACAGCCTCGGCTTTCTTGGTCGGTATCGGGAGGCGATTGACTGTTACGATAAATCCCTTGATATAGATCCACAAGATGCGGACACCTGGAACAATAAAGGCAACTCCCTTAATTCTCTCGGCCGATATCAGGAGGCGATTAATTGTTTTGATAAAGCTCTCGATATAGATCCACAATGCGCGGCCGCTTGGAATAACAAGGGGATCAGCCTCAATTCTCTCGGTCGGTATCAGGAAGCGATAGACTGTTACGATAACGCTCTTGATATAGACCCCCAATATGCGAAAGCTTGGAACAACAAAAGTAACAGTCTCGGCTTTCTTGGTCGGTATCAGGAGTCAATTGACTGCTGCGACAAGGCCCTTGATATAGATCCGCGATATGAAGCAGTTTGGAGTAACAAAGCTATTAATCTTTGTTCTTTGGGCCTGTATGAAGAGGCCATTGACTGTTGCAACAAAGCCCTTGACATAAGCCCGCAATACACGAGAACTTGGTACACCAAAGCCTTGTCGGAAGAAAAGGCCGGTCGATTAACTGATGCTGTGGATTCTTATCAAAAGTTTATTAAATTAGCTTCGTCTCAACATGAATTCGATGAAATTATAGCCTATGCTCGTCAACGGTTAAAAGAACTTAAAGGCGGGTAAATTCGCAACCATTTTGCGGTTGACTATCTTTCTATTTTTAGCGGAGAAAAAGAAAATGGAAGATAAAAACAGATGGTACAATTTTACGTTCAGAATCACTTGGCCGAATAATCAAGAACCGCGTGTATGGATAGATATTTTCCTTGCAGACACTCTTGTTCGGAATGCGATTGAACTCGGACAAAAAAAGACACCGATTACTCTATGGAGAATACATAGAAGATGGCCCCGCGATGAACGTGGCCATGAATTCAGTTTGGATTGTTATACAACAGATGAAATTGCATCATTGATAGATAATTTTTTCAAAAATAGCAAAGAACATAAAATGCTTCATGAAAACAATCTGCTTGAAGAGTACCATTATAATGTCGACGGGGAAAATATTGAGGATATTACAACGGATGCATGGCCTTCTGAAGCTGCTGGGAAGACATGGCTTCTTAATGGGAAAAAGGCATGGCCTTACTACATCAAAGGATGTTGTGAGATGTTTCTGCATTTAATAGAAGTTATAAAAGATGACCGCGATAGTGGCAATGACATTGGGCAAATCGAAAGATTTTATCAGGAAATCGATAAACGGCTAACCGAGATTTGGCAAGGATATGGGTGTCACGCATTTTTTCATCATCTTTCTGCTGTATTTGGTCACAAGCCGTTGCATCTACAGGGGCAGTTCTGGGGCCGTTTTTGATAATTAAAAGTCCCTATCTGCTGGAATTGCAAGATAACAAAAAATAATCCCATGTATAAACTAAAACTTTGAGAGCGTTTTTGGAATTAAGCTTACGAAAAGAAAAACCTATGCCACCAAGATTTGTGAAGATAATCAGAGAAGCGCCATACAAAATCAAAAGTTAAAAATCAAAATTAAGGACGAACAAGAAAGTGAACCTTGCGTCTGCACCCCCGGCCCCCGACACAAAAACGTCGGGGTAAACTCCGGGGTGGGGGCTAAACAAAAAATAAAACCCCGACCAGCAGGGGTCGGGGTTAACCATTTTTATCGGGCGGCTTCCTTCTGCGCTGCGCTACGACGCGACAAGTTATATCGGGCGGCTTGCGCCGCCGCGCTTCTGTTTCGATGTGACAGGCTAAACCATTATCAACACAAACCCCCGGATAAATTTGAGGGCTACATCTGTGCCAGTTTTTCCAGCATTGCATACCTGTGCTGGACATCCTGTTTGGCTTGTTCCATCAATGCCGCGGCGACCTCCGGCTGGGATTGTTTGAGCGTTCGATAACGGTTTTCGCCATAGGCATACTCGGCAAAATCCATCGTCGGGGCCTTGGAATCCAGCTGGAAAGGATTTTTGCCTTGTGCAGCGAGGCGGGGGTCATAACGGTACAGCGGCCAGTGTCCGCTGGCAACGGCCTTTTTCTGCTCGTTATAGCCAGCGGCCATATCAATACCGTGAGCGATGCAGTGGGAATACGACAAAATCAGTGACGGCCCTTTATAGCTTTCGGCTTCGACGAAGGCCTTGACCGCCTGGTTTGGGTCTGCGCCAATGGCGATGGAGGCGACATAAATTCCGCCGTAGGTCATCGTAATCATACCGAGGTCTTTTTTGGGCGTTCGTTTTCCACCCGCGGCAAACTGCGCCACCGCGCCGCGCGGGGTGGATTTAGACATCTGGCCGCCGGTGTTGGAATAAACTTCGGTGTCCAGGACGAGGACGTTGACGTTTTCACCGCTGGCCAGGACGTGGTCGAGGCCGCCGTAGCCGATGTCATAGGCCCAGCCGTCGCCGCCGAGAATCCAGACGCTCTTTTCGACCAAGTAATCAGCCACGGTGAGCAGTTGTTTGCATTCATTGCAGTTGCTCTTTTGGCAGGCGGCTTTGAGTTTTTCGACGCGGCTGCGCTGGACTTCAATGCCGGCCTGGCTATCCTGCGTTTCCATCCCCGCTTTGATTTCTTCGGCCAGCGCCTTATCGACGCAGCCGGCGGCAGCAACTTTATCGAGCAGCTCGAGGGCAAAGGCCTTGAACTTATTGACCGCCAGCCGCATACCCATCCCATACTCGGCATTATCTTCGAACAGGCTGTTGGACCAGGCGGGTCCGCGTCCGTCAAAGCGTTTGGCGTAAGGCGTCGTCGGCAGGTTGCCGCCGTAAATCGACGAGCAACCCGTGGCGTTGGCAATCATCGCCCGGTCGCCGAACAACTGGCTGAGCAGTTTGACATAGGCGGTCTCGCCGCAGCCGGCACAGGCGCCGGAAAATTCGAACATCGCCGGCACAAGCTGACTGCCCTTGACGGTGTTGAGTTTGAACTTGCTCGGGTCGGTGTCCGGGAGCGACAGGAAATAACTGAAGTTTTCCCGTTCCTGCATCCGCAGCGGCTCCTGAAGAGACATATTAATGGCTTTGCGTCCGGTAGGCTGCTTATTGGCGTCTTTTTCTTCCGCCGGACAGTTCAGAACGCAGGCGGTGCAGCCGGTGCAGTCTTCCGGGGCGACCTGCACGGTGAATTTCATCCCGGCAAATTCTTTGCCTTTGGCCTCGGCGGATTTGAAAGTCTTCGGGGCCTTTTCGAGATATTTAGCGTCGTAGGCCTTGATGCGAATGGCCGCGTGCGGGCAGACCAGCGAGCAGCGTCCGCACTGAATGCACAGCGATGGTTCCCAGGCCGGGATATGCACGGCGATGTTGCGTTTTTCGTATTGGGTTGTCGCGGTGGGGAATTTGCCGTCGCAGGGCATTTTGCTGACGGGTATTTTGTCGCCGCGGCCGGCCAAGATTTCCGCCGTCACTTCTTTGACGAACTGCGGAGCATCGTCGGGGACAGCCGAGGCGATGTGAGTTTTGCTGGTGACCTGGCCGGGGACTTTGACTTCATAAATTTTATCCAAAGCGGCATCGACGGCGGCGTTATTCATCGCCACGACCTTTTCGCCTTTTTTGCCGTAGGTCTTTTTGATAGTACCTTTGATGGCATCGACAGCGATTTTCGGGTCGATGACGCCGCTGATTTTGAAGAACGCCGTCTGCATAATCACGTTGATGCGGGCGCCGAGGCCGAGTTCTTCTGCGATGCGAATGGCGTCGATGACATAGAATTTCAGCTTTTTGTCGATAATCTGTTTCTGCACCTCGGCCGGCAGCGTGTTCCAAATATCTTCGGGGCTGTGGTTGCTGGTCAGCAGGAACGTGCCGCCGGTCTTGGCGTTGGACAGCATATCATATTTTTCAAGGAAGCTGGGATTGTGGCAGGCCACGAAATCGGCCTTATCAACCAGATAGGGGCTGCGAATCGGGTCGCCGCCGAAACGCAGATGGGAAACTGTGATGCTGCCTGCTTTTTTGGAGTCATAGACGAAATAACCCTGACAGTAGTTGGGGGTTTCCTCGCCGATGATTTTGATGCTGTTTTTGTTGGCGCCGACGGTGCCGTCCGAGCCGAGGCCAAAGAACATCGCTGAATAGACTTTTTGTCCGGTGTGGAAGTTTTCGTCATAATCGAGGCTGGTATTGCAGACGTCGTCATTGATGCCGACGGTGAAGTGATTTTTGGGCGTCGGCTTATCGAGGTTGTCGAATACGGCCTTGACCATCGCGGGTGTGAATTCCTTGCTGCCCAGACCATAGCGTCCGCCGGCAACCACGGGATACTTATCGAGTTTGATTTTGCCTTCGCTCATCAGTTCGCCGATGGCCGTGCGGATGTCCATATACAGCGGTTCGCCGAGTGAGCCGGGTTCCTTGGTGCGGTCGAGAACGGCAATTTTCTTAACGGTTTTGGGAAGTACTGCTGCGAAATGTTCATTGCTGAAGGGGCGATACAAACGCACGACGATGACGCCGACCTTTCGGCCTTGACTGACCAGATAATCCACCGTTTCGCGGGCGGTTTCGGCGCCGGAGCACATAATTATGGCGATGTTCTCAGCGTCGGGGGCGCCGAAGTAATCGAATAGTTTATACTGGCGGCCGGCGATTTGGGCAAACTTGTTCATCGTCTCTTCGACAATTTTCGGTACGGCCAGATAGAACTTATTGACTGTTTCACGGCCCTGGAAATAGACGTCCGGGTTTTGCGCGGTGCCGCTGATCATCGGGCGGTCCGGCGATAGTGCCCGGGATCTGTGTTCGGCGACGAGTTTGTCGTCAATCATCGCACGCATATCGTCGTATGTCAGCTCTTCGACCTTCTGCACTTCGTGGCTGGTGCGGAAACCGTCAAAGAAATGCAGGAACGGGATGCGGGAGGCCAGCGTGGCCTGCTGCGCGATTAAGGCGAAATCCATCGCTTCCTGCACGTTGGCCGAGGCCAGCATTGCATAGCCGGTCTGCCGACAGGCCATTACGTCGGAGTGGTCGCCGAAGATGCTCAGCGCCTGACAGGCCAATGAGCGGGCGGAAACGTGAAACACCGTCGGCAATAGTTCGCCAGCGATTTTATACATATTGGGAATCATTAAAAGCAGCCCCTGCGAGGCCGTAAAAGTGGTGGTCAATGCGCCGCTGGCCAGTGCGCCGTGAACAGCGCCTGCGGCACCGCCTTCGGACTGCATTTCGGTCACTGAGGGAATCGTGCCCCAGATGTTGGCTTGGCCCGCCGCAGTTTTAGCGTCCGAGATTTCGCCCATCGGCGAGCTGGGGGTAATGGGGTAAATCGCGATGACTTCGTTAGTGGCGTGTGCGACATGCGCAACGGCCTGGTTGCCGTCAATCATTACCATTTTTCGCTTCATATAAAACTCCGTTGCAAATTGTAAAAACAAAAAGACCTTTCATCGCATCCATTCCGGTGCGTACCTTAGTGGATGTTCAATATGTACTAAACAGGTAAATATATCACTTTTGCCCCCGCCAGGCAAATCTTTTTGGGAGATTCTCCTCCGTGGGGCGCAGTAAAATGGGGTTTCTTTTTGTCCGATACGGCGGTATAGTTTAGGGCTATGAGCAAGAAGACGAAAGAGTTATGCATCACAGAGCAATGTTTGCGGCCAAGGCCGTTGTGGCAGCGGCTGCTCTATCCGTTCATCGGGGCAATTCTGATTATTCTTGGGATCATTTTATGGATTACGCCGGTGGTGATGGGCTTTCCGCTGATTATTATTGGCGTGCCGTTTTTGTTCTGTTTTCATCCGCGTCTTGAACTCTGGGTCCGCCGGAAGATGCACGCCGTGCGGGTGGCGATTATGAACAAAGTTAAAAAGAACTAAAGGGAAGAGAACAGAAGCTGTTGGATATCGGATAAATCATGAAGAGCAAAGGCGACATCAAAAAGCGTGTAAGAAAGCAATACGCAAAAGTCGTGTCGAAGGAAAATTCCCGCCGTTCAAGTCATGGCAAATCTTCCGATTCTTTTGAGTATGCAAGGTCTATTGGATACTCGGAACAGGAAATGAAAAGTGTACCCGAAGAGGCGGCGGTGACACATGGCTGCGGAAATCCAACGGCACTTGCGGAACTGAGAGAGGGAGAAACCATTCTGGACCTTGGTTGTGGAGGTGGATTAGACGTCTTTCTCGCAGCGCAAAAAGTTGGTCGGAAAGGCAAGGTTCTCGGTTTGGATATATCACCCGAAACGGTCGAGAAAGCGAGTGACAGCGCCAGAAAAGGCAACTATAAAAACGTTGAGTTCAAAGTCACCAAAATAGAGAAACTACCTGTCCCGGATGATTTTGTTGACGTTGTCATAAGCAATTGTGTTATCAATCATTCGCCGGACAAGTTAGCTGTGTTCAAGGAGGTACACAGGGTTTTGAAACCGAGCGGCAGGATGTTCGTGTCCGACTTAGTCACCGCAGGGGAGTTGCCCGAACATTCCCTGCGAGGCGTTGACAGGCTATGGGCAGAATGGCTTGCTGTGGCTTCAGGAAAACAGGAGTATTTAAACGCGATAAAAGGGGCCGGCTTCCGGATAATTACTGTGGTTGCCGAAGGCCCTTTCCCAATGGCGGAGGCAGACAATGTGCTCAAAGGGAAAATCATCAGTATCCAAATCAAAGGAAGCAAATAAGAAAAGGAGAAAAAGAGTTACAGAAAAAGGGCTTCCCAATTCCTTGAGAAGCCCCTTCCCCTGCACTGCGATGCAGTGCAGCAATGTTTTCAGATTCCTGCATTAACGGTTACTAAACTGTTATTAGAGGCAAGTCGGGTCACTCATGTCATTGCATTGCAACCACTCTTCAGCTAACAAGGCGAAATCATGGATGTTAACATACCCATCATTGTTGATGTCACCATGCAGCTCTTTTTCTGTCTCCAGCAGTTCCGCAAGCGGAAACTGGACCATCTCGCGTGATCTCACCAGCTCGGGAGTGGGAACCTCAGGCGGGTAAGCAAGCATAACTTCACCCTCAGCGCGTACGATCATCACCTTGTTCGTATCAAAATTGTCAATCGCGCCGAGGTTAAAGACCAGCTCATTCTCTTCCTCATTGGCATAAAGGTAAGAAGGAGAGCCAAAGGGAATCCACGTCACTCCAGTAGGCGGGTAGTCGATAAAGTCCTGATCCAGTTCTTCGAGATCATAGGCGGTATCGACAAGCGCGTAGTACATTTGATCCACCGGAATCGTAGTCAGCGGAGGCCCTGCAAGCCCCACATTATCATTTGGCAAGAATGCCATATCGTCTGTACCTGCAGTCCAGCCTCTCCATGTGTGTTTTAGAGCCACTTCGAGATTGCCGGCTTTGAGCCTTGGATTCAGGTGAAAGACGGCGCCCGCCAAACCGATAATCCGTCCACACGAGTCGGTCCAAAATGCCACTGCCGCTGGTGGCGCCTGTCCGCTTCGGGTGTTGAAACAGGCCGCCGCCTGCCCGCCGGGTGGAACCGTGCCGCCGTACCAGTGAATAATGGTTATGCCGCCAAACTGAAAGGACACGTGTTTCGTGAAGGGGCTGTGGATTGCGTCAGTAATAATCCAGTGGCCGGGCAGCACCTTCGTTAAGTCATACGCCGTCTTGCCGGTCCTGTTCCAGAAATGCTCTTGGCAATCCCAGCCTGCGTGCGGTCTGGGTATCGCTACATAGTCGATTGAGACATCGCCGGTACCATCGGTTTTTGTCCGTATGTTAACTGCGTGTTGCGCATTGGCGAGATTGCTAATGACAATCGCAATGGCAGTACCCGGATTATTATTCGTGTTGACGGTACATATCAAGGCGCCGTCCACGCGTATCTCTGCATTGCCGTCATTCTGGTCGCAGCCGTTCAGTTGGATCCAGATTTCAGTGGATCGCCGGTTGAACAAACCGCTGTTCCACCACACTTGGTAGGCGGCTTTGTCATAAAGCCAACAGAGTTGATCTCCCGGTTTTGGGTTCTGCCATTGCCATGAGGGGAAGAATCGCACATCATTAGCGCCGTTCCTCCATGTGACGTTGTGGCCGTCCATGTCCTCTGCGGGAATGACTTCTAACCATCGAGGATCATTTTGCGCCACGAATGTGCCCCTTTTGACCTTCCAAGTAGCAGCGTATGTCGAGCTCGCGGTTAACAGAAGCGAGAACACAAATGTAATGAAAAGAAAACCAATTAAGTATTTTTGTGGTTTCATATTTATTACCTCCCAAACCAACGAGGTTTTAAATCCCTTCTCCTTGGTTTGTATCAGTGACATATTTCCATCCATGAGCTTTTTCGATTCCTTTTACGGTCGTTCTATTTCTCCATAGGCATTGTCCTCCAAAATATCACTTAATCTCGCTTTCTAAGAATATCAAAATCACCTCACTTCATAATATGAATACCGATCACGATCTATGCACTTCTCAAGCGGCATCAGCCGCCAGTATTCATTTTTACTGTGTATAGTGAAGTCGGATCAAATGGTGCAAGGTTTGGAGAACCTGCCAATCGAGAAGAAAGTACTTGCGATGTTTGTATAGGGAATAATTTCGCGCGGGCAACGAGGTGTCCGAGTTGTCTCCTTCCAACAGGAGATACACAAAAACTCATAAGCCACCCTCCTTTTGAGGAGTACATCTTCTTTTGAGCACTATTTTATGTTGGTTCTCCTAATGCGGTCAAGCGGAAAATTACATTTTATTTCCATAATTGTTGGAATGTATGAGAAAGCCGGATTTATCAGGATTTTCTTCTCAGTAAAATTCAGGATATGACTGGCAGGTATTATCAGGAGAATAACAAAAAAGTCGGCAGTTGAGGACAAAAGAGGTCAGAAGTTGTTTTCTGAATTTGAATTCTTTTCTTTTTTCTTCTCTGCTGGTATAGTATCTTTTATGAGCAAGGTGGCGAAAAAGCTGTTTATTGTTGACGGGCACGCGCATATTTACGCGGCGTATTACGCCCCGATGCGGCCGCTCAACAGCCCTTCCGGCGAACCCACCAAGGCGGTTTTTGTCTTTACCACGGCCATACTCGGCCTCTTGGAGCGTGAAAAGCCGGATATGCTGGTGGTGGCGATGGATTCCAAAACGCCGAGCTTTCGCACCAAAATCTATCGCGAATATAAGGCCCACCGTCCGCCGATGCCGGAAGATATGCCCCGCCAAATCAACCGCATTGAACAGATTCTGGAAGCGATGAATATTCCGATGCTTCGTGTCGATGGCTGGGAGGCTGACGACCTCATCGGCACACTAACAGCTGAAGCCGCTAAAGCGGGTATCGACGCCTATATCTGCTCCAAAGATAAGGATATGCTCCAACTGCTGCAAAAGCATGTATCGACCTACGACATCAAGACCGGCCAGAAAACCGACCTCCAAAAACTTCACGAGGAGATAAAACTCCGGCCCCGCCAGTTTATCGATGTGCTGGCATTGCAGGGCGACGCCTCGGACAATGTGCCTGGTGTTCCCGACGTCGGGCCTAAAACGGCTTTAGAGTGGATTCAGAAATACGGCTCACTTGAAGAACTGTACAGCCACGCCGATGAAATCAAAGGCAAGCGCGGCGACAATCTCCGCAATTCAAAAGAGATTGCCTATCTGAGTCAAAAACTTGTAACGATTGATTGCAATGCGCCGGTCAAACTGGATGAAAAGACGTTTGCCGTGTCCGAACCCAACAAAGAAAAACTCGCCGGCATATTCAAGGAACTGGGCTTTACACGCCTGCTTGGCCAATTGAATATCTCAACAGAAGCCCCAAGCGTAAGCGCAGGGATGAATGCAAAAACGGCCAAAGAAACAGCCCCCGCCGGTCGGCAGGGGACGCTCTTTGCCGTGGCCGCCGAGAAGAGCGCAAAAACCACCGACAAGGACTATCAGCTTATAGACACGCCACAAAAGTTTGACGAGTTTTTCCGGAGATTGTACCGACAGAAAAGCTTCGCTGTGGATACGGAAACTACATCCATCGACCCGATGCGGGCAGAACTGGTGGGGATGAGTTTTTGCTGGAAGGAACGGCAGGCGTATTATCTGCCCGTCCGTGCGCCGCTGGGACAAAAGCGATTAGACTTGAGTAAAATCCGCCCCGTGCTGGCGTCCGTGCTGGCGGATGCGAAGCGCTACAAAATCGGCCAGAATCTCAAGTATGATATGCCGGTGCTGGAAAACGCGGGGATGCCTTTGGCTGTTAAAGACGGCGGGATGTTTGACACGATGGTGGCGTCGTACTGTCTGCACGCCGACCGGTCGAGTCATTCGATGGACGCGATGGCCCGCGATTATCTGAATTATGAGCCGATACCGATTTCGGATTTAATCGGCAAGGGCAAAAACCAGATTACGTTTGATATGGTTGACACCGCCTCGGGCTGTGAGTACTCCGCCGAGGACGCCGATGTGACATACCAGCTTTGGCAGTATCTGTCCGCACGGCTCGACGCACAACCGACGCTGAAGAAATTGTTTGAGGAACTCGAAATGCCGCTTGTATCGGTCCTGGCGAGGATGGAATCCAACGGCGTATCGCTCGATACGGATTTGCTCAAACGAATGTCCAAAACAATCAATAAGCAGGTCGAACAACTGACGGATAAAATTTTCGCCTTGGCGGGTTTGCCGTTTAATATCGACTCGACCAAGCAGCTTGCGGAGATTTTGTTTGACCGGCTGGGTCTGCAAAGTGTCCGCCGGGGCAAAACCCAGCGCAGCACCGACGCCGACGTGCTCGAGCAGTTATCGCATCAACATCCGATTGTCCCGCTGATTCTCGAATACCGCCAATTGGTCAAATTGCAGAATACGTATATTGACAAACTGCCGCTGCTGGTCAATCCAAAGACCCAGCGGGTTCACGCATCGTTTAACCAGACCGTCACCGCCACCGGCCGGCTCAGCTCTTCCGACCCAAACTTACAGAATATCCCGATTCGCACCGAACTGGGAAAACAGATTCGCGCAGCGTTTGTGCCGAAGGAGAAGGACGGCTGTATTCTCAGCGCGGATTATTCGCAGATTGAGCTAAGACTATTAGCGCATTTTTCCAAGGACAAGGCTCTGCTCAAGGCCTTTGCCGACGATATGGACATTCATACCTTCGTCGCGTCGCAGATTTACGGCATCCCCGCCGATGAAGTGTCGTCGGAAATGCGTACTAAGGCCAAGGCGGTCAATTTCGGCATTATTTACGGGCAGGGGCCGTATGGGCTTTCACAGACGGTGGGCATATCGCAGTCCGAGGCCAAAAAATTCATCGACGATTATTATGCCCGCTATCCAGCGATTCGCAAATTTATGGATGGCGCGATTGACAAGGCCACCAAACTGGGTTACGCCCAGACGATTCTTGGCCGACGCAGGCCGATTACGGGCCTTAACAGCAAAAACCACAACGTCCGTTCGCTGGCTGAAAGACTCACTGTTAACACCGTCATCCAGGGTTCTGCCGCGGATTTAATCAAGATGGCGATGATTGCCATTGGGCGGCGAATCGACAAGGACGGCCTGCCGATCAAGATGATTTTGCAGATTCACGACGAATTGGTTTTCGAACTGCCCGAAAAGGATGCGAACAAGCACGCCAAGTGGATTAGCGCCGAAATGACCGGCGCCATTCAATTAGACGTGCCATTAAAGGTCGATATCTCCATCGGCAAAAGCTGGCTCCAATAGCGTCCCACAGACGGTGGAGACCTGGATGATCGCCTGCTTCCCGACGGAGGGATTATTAAAAGCATTAACAGCGACTGGTGTGTGTTTGCTAAACCGGTACTGATATTGGAATGAGATAAAAGGAAAAAATCTATTACGAAAAAAACGTTGGTTATGTAAAAACCACTCTATATTTAATTTTTTTGGAGGATCAAAATTATGAGAAAAGTCAGTATAGGTGCAATAACACTGCTGTCCCGTTATAAGTTGAATAATAACAATTGGTTATGAAACTGGAACTTTTTATTTTGCGGCATAGTTTTCGTAAGTACTTGTGTAATAGAGACTTTCTCGAAAAGCACAAT